>TARA_R110002167_G_scaffold261822_1_pt1 | contig 57687 bp, 58 predicted proteins | sample TARA_R110002167 | Tara Oceans TARA_R110002167 (sample SAMEA4398238) | marine metagenome | biome: Polar Biome; feature: [MES] marine water layer (ENVO:01000295) within the mesopelagic zone...; material: water (ENVO:00002006), including particulate matter (ENVO:01000060) such...
GCTAGCCCTTATATAGCTCAAACACTGGCTTCACCTAAAACTGCTGAAGACTAATAGTATCTATTTCGCCTACAAGCTAAATATAAAGATCTAAATGTTGCACACCATCTTTAGTTTCAGTGATACCGTCGTTTGACTGTTTTTTATCTGCATGTGTACTATCTACATATGTACTATCAGTATTACTAGATTCAGCTTGCTTTACTGCTGAACATTCTTTTTGTTTACTTTCTTCACGCTTATTTTTTTCATCTTGAGTTTCTTCATCTTGAGTTTGTTTTTTATCCGATTTTTTTTCATCAAAATAATAATCATGATTTTCAAGATGATCTAAATCTTCTTTTAACTTACCAGCTCCAGCGTCCTTTACTAACGCCTTTACTTTTAAGTTAGCAGGCTTAATAGGCACAGGCACAACACGCGTTAATTGTGTGGTGAAAATATCCATAATTCCTCCAATACTGGCTGTTTTACTAATTTAACTAATTTATTGATCCCTTTTAGCATTAACACCTTTAGCATTAGTCTTAAAATAAAATTTACAACAGTAACTCTTTATCGCCAATTTACATAAAATCTTTAATAAAAAGGTAAAAGCACTGATTTATAAAAAAGAGTAATAACTCTACGTTTGCACCATATAACAAATAATCATAAAAAATGGTTATTTATTCCTTGAAGCTAAATGGGTTTATCAGTACCCTAACGGTATAGATAAAATTAAACATTTATTAACATCAATATTAAGTATAAGTTTAACACATTATGACTTTTAACCTGAACAACCGACATCACCACCATATGGAACTACCCGTTCAGGTCTTTTATTACTTATATTAAATAAAAGCACCGCGATGGGTAATAGCCTTTTCGTGGAAATAAACTTAAGAAATAACTTTATAAACCCCCGAAAGAGCTTAAAATTTTTCGGGGGTTTTTCACATTTTATGTCCCTGAAAATTGTATATACATATTTTTAGCATTAAAAACTTATCAATAGGAACCGAACAAATGACAACATCAGCGCCACGTTTACGCATAGCGATGCAAAAATCAGGACGACTTAGTGACGACACGCAAGCATTATTAAAGCGTTGCGGATTAAAACTCAATGTTAGCGATCGCCGCTTACTTGCTCATGTTAGCAATATGCCTATCGATGTTATGCGAGTACGTAGTAGTGACATTCCAGGCCTTGTTATGGATGGCGTTTGCGACTTAGGTATTGTTGGCGACAACACACTTGAAGAAGCCGCTTTAGAGCGCGAATTGATGGATCAAAAGTCTACCTATATTCGCACAACAGGTCTTAATTTTGGCGGTTGCCGCTTATCACTTGCTATGCCAGAAGAGTTTAATTATCAAGGCATAAAAAGCTTAGACGGTTTACGCTTTGCCACCACTTACCCACAGTTACTAAACCGCTTTGCTCGTAACAACGGCATTAATGTTGATTTTTGCTTGCTAAAAGGCTCTGTAGAAGTGGCACCGCGTGTTGGTTTATCTGACGGTATTTGTGATTTAGTTTCAACAGGCGCAACCTTAGAAGCTAACGGTTTAAAAGAAATTGAAGTGATTTTTACATCGCAAGCGTCACTTATTCAAAACCCAGCGTCACTGGCACCTGAAAAACAAAAAATTCTTGATACTTTATTGCCACGCATTCAAGGGGTAATGAAAGCGAAAGAAAGTAAATACATCATGTTACACGCGCCAAAAGATAAAATAAGCGAAGTAAGCGCATTAATGCCAGGTAAAGAAACACCTACCATTCTGCCACTCGCTGGTCGGGATGATTTAGTTGCCGTACATGTTGTTGCCACTGAAACATTCTTTTGGGAAACCATGGAAAAATTAAAAGCGTTGGGTTGTAACTCAATACTTGTTATGCCAATTGAGAAAATGATGGGCTAATCCGCGTTATAATTGACACTTCAGCGGCATTGTCTGCGTTGTTCGCTGCCATCACTTAGTGTACTAAGCTCAGGCAACTCACAACTTGACCGCTTTGCTGAAATGCCAATTCTTTAGCGGATCTGAGTAGTTAATTGTAAAAAAATTGAGAAAATTATGAATACCCAAATAATCGATTGGCAAACCACATCAACACAACAAAAGAAAGATGCGCTTGCCCGCCCAGCCATTGCCGACAATGCCTTATTATCAACACAAGTGGCTAACATTCTATCGCAAGTGAAAAAGCAAGGTGATAAAGCGCTATTTTCTTTAACTGAGCAATTTGACGGTATCGCCTTATCCACTTTATCGGTAACTGCTGAGCAAGTTGAACAAGCAAAACTGGCGTTAACTGACAAACGTTTAAAAGCGATTAATACCGCTTACGGACAGATAAAACGCTTTCACAGTGCACAAACCCCGCAAGATGTGTTCGTTGAAACTTGCCCGGGCGTTCGTTGCTCCTTAAAAACTGAGGCGATAGAAAGTGTCGGTTTATATATTCCAGCAGGCAGCGCGCCACTGCCATCAACCGTATTGATGTTAGGTGTACCTGCACAACTTGCAGGGTGTAAACGTACCGTTTTAGTTTGCCCACCTGATAAAAATGGCCAATTGGCTAATGAAGTATTAGTTGCCGCGGCACTTTGTAATATCACAGAAATTTATACTATCGGTGGCGCTCAAGCGATCGCCGCATTAGCCTATGGCACAGCAAGTATTCCTGCTGTTAATAAAGTCTTTGGCCCAGGCAATCGTTATGTCACTGAAGCAAAGAAACAGCTTGCTCAACAAGTTGCAGGTTTTGCCATTGACATGCCTGCTGGCCCGTCTGAAGTATTAGTGATTGGCGACGAGCACGCTAATGCCGCTTTCATTGCTGCCGATTTATTATCTCAAGCAGAACATGGCGCTGATAGCCAAGTGATTTTATTAACTGATAGTGAACGCTTAATAGCAGACGTTGCTAGTGAACTTGAAATACAAATTGAATTATTATCAAGACGAGAAATAGCGAAGCAAGCACTAAAACAGTCTCGATTAATTTTAACCAAAAACATGGCGCAAGCGGTTGAGGTGTCAAACCTTTATGGCCCTGAACATTTAATTGTTCAAACTGACAATGCCCAAGAATTATTAAAATATTTACGCAACGCAGGCTCAATTTTTGTTGGCGCTTATACGCCAGAATCGGCTGGAGATTATGCCAGTGGAACAAACCATGTTTTGCCAACTTATGGGTATTCAAAAGTTATTTCATGCTTATCACTTGCTGATTTTTCTCGCCGCTATACCGTACAAGAAATCAGTAAAACAGGTTTAACTAACTTAGCTGAATGTATTATTGAGCTGACCGATGCAGAAGGACTTGATGCTCACCAAAGAGCCGTCACTATTCGCTTGGAAGAAGGTGAATAAAATGACGATAGTAAATAAACTTGCACGAGCAGAGCTTGTTGACATGGTGCCTTATCAATCAGCTCGCCGGCTTTTTGCCAGTGGCGATCTATCTAACAACAAGCATACTAGCAGTACGCTTCAAAGAAAAGTATGGCTAAATGCCAATGAAGCACCGGGAAAAGGGGAATATCAAGTCAATAGCGAAAACATTAACCGCTACCCTGATTTTCAACCTGATAATTTACTCAATGCTTATAGCAATTACTGTGGCCTTAAACGTTCACAAATATTGGGTACGCGCGGTGCTGATGAAGGCATAGAGCTTATTATTCGAAGCTTTTGCCGAGCTTACCAAGATAGTATTTTAATTTGTCCTCCCACATACGGCATGTATGCAATTAGCGCAGAAAATCACGGTGCTGACATTGTTAAAGTGCCTCTGACCAATAACACACTTGATCTTGAAAGTTTGCAACAGCAAGTGGGCAAAGTAAAAGTGGTCTTTTTATGCTCGCCGGGTAACCCAACAGGTAATTTATTACCGAAAGAGCAAATAATTCAAGCCATTGAGTTATTTAAAGACACCGCGATAGTCGTTGTTGATGAAGCCTATATCGAATTTTCACCAGAGCAAACTAGCACATCGTTACTTGAAAAGTATGACAACGTAATTGTACTAAGAACGTTATCAAAAGCCTTCGCCCTTGCCGGACTGAGATGTGGTTTCACCTTAGCGAGCGCAAATATTATCACCTTACTCAGTAAAGTGATTGCACCTTACCCCATTTCAGCACCTGTGGCTGAAATTGCCAGCTTAGCGCTAAACGCTGATTTAGACACAATGACTAAACGAGTACAAAACTGTAATACGACCAAAGCAAGCTTATCACTTTGGCTGCGCGAGCAAAGCTGGTGCAGTGAAGTATTTGCTAGCGATGCTAATTTTGTTTTGTTTCGCTGTACAAGCTTAAGTGAAAAAACGCGAATTTTTGATTTATTAGTGAGTGAAAATATTTTAATCCGCGATCAATCTAAACAAATGCAACTCGACAACTGTTTACGCATAAGTATCGGCAGTGAAGAAGAAATAACACAACTTAAAGAAGTAATATCATGAGTAACAAACAACAGAAAATATTATTTATCGACCGTGATGGTACCTTAGTTGAGGAGCCGACTATTGATAAGCAACTTGATACCTTAGAAAAATTGGTATTTGAGCCCAACGTTATTACTGAATTGCTAAAACTGCAAGCCAAAGGTTTTATACTCGTGATGGTGTCAAACCAAGACGGTTTAGGCACAAGTAGCTTCCCGCAAGCAGATTTTGACCTACCCCATGATAAAATGATGGCAATTTTTTCATCTCAGGGAATAGAGTTTCAAGATACGCTACTATGTCCTCATTTTGAGGAAGACAACTGTAACTGTCGTAAGCCAAAACTCGGTTTAGTCAGTGACTATTTACAAAAGGGTCTTGTTGATTTCACTAACTCCTATGTTATTGGCGACAGAGAAACTGATATGGGCTTAGCGGCAAATATGGGCATTGTTGGCATAAAGTACAATCGTGAAACACTTAATTGGTCACAAGTTAGCGAGCAAATACTAGCACCATTAGAAAAATCGCGCACAGCAACTGTCACTAGAACCACCAAAGAAACAGATATTACCATTTCAGTTAATTTAGATAAAAAAGGTGGAAGCACTATTGATACTGGCTTAGGTTTTTTCGACCACATGTTAGATCAAATAGCCACTCACGGCGGTTTTAATTTGCAATGTAGCGTCAGTGGCGATTATCACATAGACGAACACCACAGCGTTGAAGATACCGCACTTGCGCTAGGGCAAGCATTAAAAGAAGCGTTAGGCGATAAACGTGGTATTGGTCGTTTTGGCTTTGTATTGCCAATGGATGAATGTCGCGCCGAATGTGCTATTGATTTATCAGGCCGTCCTTGGCTTGAGTTTGACGCTGAATTCACCTCAAAAAACGTTGGTTCCATGTCTACTCAAATGGTTTCACACTTTTTTCGTTCACTCGCTGATGCCATGCTAATTACTTTACATCTATCCACCAGTAAAGGTAATTGTCATCATCAAGTAGAAAGCTTGTTTAAAGTATTTGGCCGCGCATTAGGTCAAGCGATTAAAGTAGAGGGTGACGAGTTACCTAGCTCTAAAGGGACACTTTAAATGACTGACACTATTGACAACAAAAGTAGTTCTAAAGGTAGTTATACCAATAATAATGTCATTGTTGATACTGGCTGCGCTAACTTATCATCAGTAAAATTTGCTATTGAACGTCTTGGCTTTACTGCCACAATCACTGATGATATTAAACAAATCAAAGCTGCAGACAAAGTGATTTTTCCCGGTGTTGGTAGCGCTAAACATGCTATGGCTAATATTATCGAAAAAGGCTTAGTGCAAACTTTGCAAAGTTTAACTCAACCCGTATTGGGTTTTTGTTTAGGTATGCAGTTAATGACGCAGTCATCCCCTGAAGGTGGAAAAGACAAAGCTATTAACTGTTTAGGGTTGATTCCTACCAAGGTTACACCACTTAACGCTCAAGGTAATCGTTTACCCCACATGGGCTGGAACACGCTAACTAAAGTTGCTAAGCATCCTGTTTTAAAAGGCATCAGTGCAGGCGATTATTTTTATTTTGTGCATAGCTTTGCTGCTCCTGTTAGCGAATATACGTTAGCAAGCTGTGAATACGGCACTGAATTTTCGGCAATTATTGCCAAAGGAAACTTTATTGGCTGTCAATTTCACCCTGAGCGTTCAAGTGAATTAGGCAGTAAAATTATTAAGAACTTTTTAGAGCTCGACTCTACACAAATGAAGCCGGAGTTACACTCATTATGATGATCCCCGCAATTGATTTAATAAACGGCGAAGTCGTTCGTCTTTTTCAAGGCGACTATAGCCAAAAAACCAATTACAAAACCACGGTACAAGAACGCCAACAAGCCTATGCAAAATCGGGCGCTACCGTCATGCACTTTGTTGATTTAGATGGCGCAAAAGATAGCACTAAGCGTCAATTATCAACGCTTAAAACAGTGGTAAATCATGAAACCATGATCACTCAAGTAGGTGGTGGCATACGCTGTGAAGATGATGTGAAGCAATTGCTTGATTTAGGCGCTACACGGGTAGTTATCGGTTCACTTGCTATCAAACAACCTGAATTAGTGCTTAAATGGTTAAAAACCTATGGTGGTGAAAAAATTGTTTTAGCACTTGATATCAAAATTGACGAGCAAGGCAATAAAACGCTACCGACCCATGGTTGGATTGAAGACAGTGGTGTTAATTTAGAAGACTTACTTGATGCTTATATTGATGCTGGCATAAAGCATATTTTATGTACAGACATTGCTAAAGACGGCACCCTTTCGGGTTCAAATGTTGACCTTTACATTGAACTTTGCCAAAAATACCCGAGCATTCAATGGCAAGCTTCTGGCGGTATTGGCTGTTTAGACGATATTAAAGCCTTGATTGGCTCAGGTGTTAGCGGCGTTATTTTAGGTCGCTCTCTTCTAGAGGGTAAGTTCACCCTTGAAGAAGCTATTGCCTGCTGGCCCTCAACATAACCTCTTGTTAAAGTAACGATTTTTAAAATAGCATGAGCCGATAACTATATATTATAACTGTATATAATTATCGGCTCTTTTCATATCTATTAACTATTTTTCATTCCTATAGGGAATAAATCTGCTGCTTTTCTACGTTGAAAAGTCAACCAATTAACCCAACCAAAACTAAGGCAGGTAAGCCACATAAAATAATCAATTAGCAATAATTCATTTCTTTCTATACCAACATTACGTATTAATGCAGACCATTTTAAAAAGCCATTGCCTGCTTTAAACTTAATGACTTTGTCGTTCTGCTTCGTCCATAAATAATCATAGGTAAAACAAAACTCATGCAGAATTACAGGAATTAATAGCAAACCAGTCGGTGAAAAAAACAACCACACAAGCGCAGGATACGAGCTACCATCAAAAACAAAGCCTTGTGGAATAATAATGACTCTTTTATTTGGTAATTCATAATGCCAATCTTCAACGATCTGCCATTGACGTTTCCTAAAAAGTAACCGCCACAACTTAGAATAAAATGAAAACTTTTGTGTTTTTATTGCAAAAGGCTGCAATTTTGGCATTTCCATGAGATATAATATTTTATTGATAGTGAATAGTGTTATTTTATAGCTAAATGTGTAACAAATTAAAACGCAAAATTTTACTGAGTTTAATTAAAAAAATTTGTTGAACACTGGTCTTTTAGGAATTTAAATGTCTTTAGAGTTATTACCTCAATATATTGAAAAAGTAGATGAACTTCTCGCTAATGATCTACCGCTAAATGATCTACCACTAGGCAATCTACCACTAAGTAAACTCACCTCTGAAATTGAACATGATTTGCTACCTGAGCACATGGCAATATTGTTAGAAGCTTTCCCGCTCAAGTCTCGTTTAATTATTTGGCGGCAATTAAGCAGCGAATATCAGCAAAATATTTTTCTGGAAATGAGGAATGAATCTAGACAAATGTTATTAGATTCGATGGATGATGACAGCTGTTTTCCTTTATTTGATAAGTTAGATGCGAATAGCTTGCTTGAGCTTACTGAACACTTAAGTGATCGCTTTATTGAGTATGCTATCTCTCAAATGACGGCTAAGCAGCGAGAGCATTTCAAAAAAGCACAAGATTATTCAGAATCAGAAGTTGGCCATTGGCAAAGCTTTGATGAAAATAAAATCCCCGAAAAACTAAAAGTATCAGCGGCCAAGAAAGTCTGTGCAAAAAATCGGGCGCTGTTAAGTGAGGTTATTTATGTTATTAATACTCAAGCTGAATTACTGGGTGAAATAGCCATTAATCGCTTATTAACGTTAAATGATGAGAAACTATTAACCGAGGTTATTTATCAAGAAGTGCAATATCTAGAAGCCACAAAAAATATTGATGAAGCAGCAGATGCCGTTATTCTTTCGGGTAAATCAGCATTACCGGTTGTTGATGAAAATGGCTGTTTAACAGGGCGTTTAGACTTAGACTCTGCATATAGATATAAAGAGCAGCAAAAAGATAGCCAGTTATTTCAATCAGCAGGTTTAAGTGAAGAAGAAGATTTATTTTCTAGTGTCTGGTTAAGTAGTAAAAACCGCGCTATATGGTTAGGAATTAATTTACTCACCGCCTTTTTGGCCTCATGGTTTATCGGACTATTTGAAGCAACACTACAGCAAGTAGTTGCACTAGCGGTACTAATGCCGGTTGTTGCTTCTATGGGCGGAATTTCAGGAAGCCAAACATTAACCTTAATTATTAGAGGGTTAGCCTTAGGACAAATAACGGATGCAAATAGACAAGCTATCGTTAATAAAGAACTTAAAGTCGGTGCCATTAATGGCATATTATGGGCAACCGTGATTGGCATCATTACCTTTTATTGGTTTGCAAACCCCATGTTATCGGTCACCATTTGTATCGCTATTTTAGGTAATATACTTGTTGCCTCATTATCAGGTGTTTGGGTGCCGTGGATATTAGATAAATTTAATATTGATCCAGCTTTATCAGGTGCTGTAATATTAACTACTGTTACCGATATTTTTGGTTTTATCGCTTTCCTAGGGTGCGGTACATTATTACTACTATAAAAAAGTTATTACTATAAAAAAGTTATTACTATAAAAAAGTTATTACTATAAAAAAACAAAGCTTTAACGTCCCCCTCATCACTATATTATTAAAGGCTTTTTTACCTTTATTTGAGTAGAAGAGCCTTTATTTTGTTTCTAATGTCTTCGCTCACTTCTACCATTTTAAGCACTTCGTCATTTTAAAAATTATTCATACCAACTGTTTAATCAAATTTTTTGATTAAAAAAAACAAAATTTTTCGCTTTTCAATATATAAAGATAAGTACATTATCTTATAAAATTCAATGCTGGTTTTTTATAAGGTAAGTCAATGAACACTGATACATATGAAGACACTGATATAGATATTGATGAAAATTTAATTTTTAGCTCTGGTATAGCAGGTTTTGAAATTGCCTATGGCACAACAAATAAAGAAATGATTCGAAAAAACATCAGAAAAACGGCAAAACAAAAATATCATACCAGACAAAAATTGGATTCGATTCATGAAAAAAGAACTATAGAAAAAGAGCAAAACTCGTTTAGCGATTACTGGGATATGTAATTTATATTTAATTGATATTCTATTTACATTCATTCAACATCCATTTTTAGAGAAAAAATATGAAAAAAATATTAGCGTTTACCCTGTTAGTTTTGTTTACCAATATTAGTTACAGCGAAGAAGAAAAACCTACTTTAGAAGATGCGCCAAAAAGTTACTTGCTGAATTTGTTAGCCGAGTGTAAGGAATATGCAACTCAAGAAGAGGTTACTGGGCAGAACTTAAATACCTATTTATTACAATGTATTAATGAAGAATTGGAAGCGAGTTATTATAAACCGATAAAAACTCTTCCTGCTGAAGAATAGGTTTGATTTATCGACTCAAATTATTCAACTCATTTACAAAAAGTGAGCTGTTTAATTTGAGTTTATTTTTAAATTGTTACATAAGGAAATAATTGAAGTGTTTGCTCAATAATATCGACCTTTTGACTTTTAGCTAAATAAGCTGCAAATATTTCTCGTGAATAAACAGGTGCTTTATCCACAATAAATAGTCGTTTACTTTCAATATATTCGAATGTCATCTGCCTTGGCAGGTATGCACTCCCCCCAGCGTCTAATAAAAAATTCAAGGCTATTCTTGGTTGGCTCATGTAGTGCTTTGCCGGCGTCACCTCTTGAAAATCTCGCCTATATTGGGTATTAATAGAATCACCATAATCCACCATAATATAATTATCCAATGATGTGATTTTGTTAGAAGCATTTGGCTCTGTTGTCACTAAATGTAAGGGCACGGTTGCCACTTTTTCAGTAATAAGATCTTCAACAAAAGGCGGTTCGAATAAAAAAGCAATATCGATAACGCGACTAAGGACACTTTTTCTTAATTCACTAGGAGAGTATGTGTTAGTCAGTAAACTCACATCATCCATATTACGGTGAATTTTTTTTAACCAATCTTGTAATACTATATCCCATATTGACATCATAGAACCAATAACAAGCTGATGTGAATCACTTTCCGCCATGCCTACATCTTGTTTGGTCTTTTGCCACATAAATAAAAGTTCATTAGCATGTTTAATTAGCCTATTCCCTTCGGAGGTGAGTTTTAAATGTTTTTGACTACGATCAAAGAGTAAAACCCCTAAATCCTCTTCTAATAATTTTATTCGAGCACTCACCGCTGATTGCGTGATAAATAAGTTTTCAGACGCAATTCTAAAATGCAAGGTTCTACTCACTTCAAGAAATGTTTTTAATAATTCAATTTTCATCTATTTTCCACAATTGCTCTATAATCATTTTTTTTGATTAAACACATCAAAATATACTATTTTGTTATTTATACTTATGACTATACACTGCGCTATAGTTATCACATCACTTTTTAATAAGAAAAAGTGATAAAAAAAGGTTTATTTTATGAAAATTGCTATTTTATCAAGAAACTCAAGATTATATTCTACCCGACGTCTAAAAGAAGCGGGTGAAGCAATGGGGCATCAAGTCGATATTATTGACACCTTACATTGTTATATGGATATCACGAGTAGTCGTTCAACTGTGCGTTATCATGGTAAAGAATTGCCAATGTATGATGCAATTATCCCTCGTATTGGCGCTTCCGTCACCTTTTACGGTACAGCGGTGGCAAGACAATTTGAAATGATGGGCACTTTTAACATTAATGAATCGGTCGCTATTAGTCGTTCGCGCGATAAATTACGTTCATTACAATTATTGTCACGTAAAGGCATAGGCTTACCGCGCACCGGTTTTGCCAATAAACCCGATAATGTTAAAGATTTAATTAAAAATGTTGGTGGAGCGCCAGTCGTTATTAAGTTGTTAGAAGGTACTCAAGGTATTGGTGTTGTACTTGCTGACACAGCAAAATCAGCTGAAGCAATTATTGAAGCCTTTATGGGATTGAAAGCGAATATATTAGTACAAGAGTTTGTAAAAGAAGCGGGTGGTGCTGATATTCGTTGTTTAGTTATTGGCGGTAAAGTGGTTGCCGCAATGAAACGACAAGGTGCAGAAGGTGAGTTCCGTTCTAATTTACATCGCGGTGGCAGTGCTGAAGTGGTTAAGTTATCCAAAGTAGAGCGTGAAACAGCGATTAGTGCTGCAAAAGCGATGGGTTTAAATATGTGTGGGGTAGATTTACTTCGTTCACAAAATGGTCCAATGGTGATGGAAGTAAACTCATCTCCTGGTTTAGAAGGCATAGAAACAGCAACAGGCAAAAATATTGCTGGCATGGTTTTTGAATTTTTAGAAAAAAATGCAAAACCGCACAGTAATAAAACTCGCGGTAAAGGTTAATAAGAGAAATCTATGGAAAAATTAAAAATAGGTGATTTTGAGATATTACCTGGCGAGCAACGAAAAATTGATTTGCCTGTTGCTAAGCTATATACCGATGCAGACGTTTCTTTGCCTGTACATATCATTCGCGCCAAAAAACCAGGGCCTACCATTTTTGTTAGTGCCGCAGTTCATGGTGACGAATTAAATGGTATTGAGATTATCCGCCGTTTAATCCATCAAAAGAAATTTAAAATTACCAAAGGTACCCTTATCGCTGTCCCTATGGTGAATGTTTATGGCGTGGTAAACTTAAGTCGCTACATGCCTGACCGTCGTGATCTTAATCGTTGCTTTCCTGGGTCAGCAAAAGGATCTTTGGCTGGCAGGGTCGCCTATATTTTTCTTAATGAAATAGTTAAACACTGTGATTATGGTATTGATTTACATACCGGTGCAATTCATCGTTCAAATTTACCACAGATCAGAGCTGACATGTCTGATGCTGAAACGAAAGAATTAGCAGAAGTTTTTGGTGTGCCAGTAATATTAAATTCTACTTTAGTTGATGGCTCATTACGGGAGTCTGCCGTTAAAAATCAAACTAAAATATTATTATATGAAGCTGGCGAAGCACTACGTTTTGATGAGTTTTCAATACGCGCGGGTATGAAAGGCATATTAAATGTTTTACAACATTTAGGGATGACTAGAAAACCTTCACGTGTTAAAAAGAAAAAATTTGACCCTTTTATTGCTAATGGTAGTCAATGGATTCGAGCAAACGCCAGTGGCATTGTGCACAATATTGTTAATTTAGGTGATCAGATCACCAAAGGACAAGTCTTAGCTGAAATAGGCAGCCCTTATGGTGCAGTAATTGACTCGGTTTTAGCGTCTCGCTCAGGTATTTTAATTGGCAAACAAAACATTCCCTTAGTACAAGAAGGGGAAGCTATGTTTCATGTTGCTTACTTCAGTGAAGATGATGAAGAAATTGCTGGGCACATAGAAAACGTGCAAGAGTTGTTATTACCAGAAAACAATGATAGTTAATTAAGGTATAAGATGAATAATAATAAAATAATCATTGGTCGATTAGAGTCAATTTCATTACCGGATCTTGCCATAGATGATTTACAAGTGAGGGTTGACACTGGCGCTAAAACCTCTTCGTTACATGTAGATAATCTTACTAAAATAGTTAAGAATGGCAAAAAATGCGTTACTTTTGATATACACCCTGATGCGCATAATGTTAATAGCATTGTTAATTGTACCGCGCCAATTAGTGATATAAGAAAAGTAAAATCATCTAATGGTACATCTGAGGAACGCTATGTTATAGAAACAACGGTAGTGCTTGGCAAAGAAACATGGGTGATAGAAATCACCTTAACGGATCGTTCTGACATGAGCTACTTAATGCTATTTGGTCGAGAAGCACTTGGTAAAAAGTTTCTGGTTGATCCGTCTAAAGTATTTTTAGGAATAAAAGAATAGTTGAGGTATATATATGGATTTAGAACAAATAAAAGCTATTTTATCTTTTGCGGTCATTACTATTTCTGACCAAGTCATAACGTTAGGAGAACTACTGCTAATTCCCCTTATTATTTATATGGGGTTATTACTAACAAAGTGGACTGTTAAGGTTTTAACCAATCGTTTAACAACAACAAAAACAGATCCTAACATTATTCATTTACTACAGCGCGTACTTTATGTCATCGCTATTGGCATATTATTGATCACGACATTAGATTTAATTAATATTCCGATTACCGCCTTTGCCTTTTTATCAGGTGCTATTGCCATTGGTTTTGGTTTTGGTGCTCAGAATATTATTAATAATTTTATTAGTGGCTGGATTTTGATGTGGGAACGACCTATCCGAATTGGCGATTTTTTGGAGATAGAAGATGCTAAAGGTATCGTTGAAGAAATAAATACACGCTCGACCAGAATAAGAAGAGTAGATGGCGTTCATTTATTGATTCCTAATAGTAAGCTATTGGAAAATACGGTTGTAAACTGGACGCTTATTGATAGTATGGTGAGAACATCGGTTAAAGTTGGCGTTGCTTATGGTTCTCCCGCTAAAAAAGTCTACGCATTAATAATGCAAGCCACAGAGGAGCAAAGTGAGGTTTTAAAAGAGCCGAAACCACTGGTTATTTTTGATGATTTTGCTGATAACGCTTTGGTTTTTGAAGTGACATATTGGATAAACTCTCAGGTTGAGGGTGGACTTCGCGTAACAAGAAGTAATATTCGTTTTCGAATAGATGAATTATTTGAAGAAAACAATATTATTATTGCTTTCCCACAACGAGATGTGCACCTTGATGGTTCAATAACATTAGTCAACCCCGAAAAAAAAATAGCTCTCCTCAAACCCATTGATTGAATATAATGTAAACCTAATGGATATTCATTAGGTTTACTGATTAGGTAGTAAGAATTAACTTTTTTTGTTCAAACCACAAGCGCATAAAATCTTGAGTTAATTTTTGCTCTATATCAAGTGCCTGTTCTGTAGGACAAAAAATAGTAAAAAATATTTGAGTATCACCAAGTTCTGATGTCGCTATTTGAATATGAGGCTCAGGACCAGCAATATGCACTTCAAGACGGTTTTCAATGAGTTGGTTATATCGAATAGCAACATCTTTAAAATCATCACAGTATAAGTTCGCTTTTTCATATAATTGTTCAACAAACTCAAAAGGATTTACACTATCATCACGTACAATAATAAAGTGATGCATGGCATAGCGCTTTAAAAAATTTAGGTTCTTTATTACGGAAGTGATTAATTGACTATTGGGTAAATACAAGGTTTTACCCGTGTACTGATAGTCATCTTTATTCACTTCTAATAAGGTTAACTTAGCCCAATCAGTGGAATGAACTTCACCAACGTAATTACCTACCTGTATCCAGTCACCTATGCGAAATGGCCGACTAGATAAAAGGTAGAGAAAACCAATAAAGCATTGAATAAACTCTCTTGTCGCCAACACTATTGCAACGATAAATGCAGCAATTGAAAAAGCGAACTTTTGAATTTCCAATGACCAAATATTAAAAAGCGCAATGATTATCGATAGCGTAAATATATTATTAACCATATTGATTTGTAATCTTTTATCATTTTTAGATTTACGTTTTATAGTTTTAATGAGCAATTGCTTTACGACAAAGAAAGCGAAAATTAGCGCTAAAGTTATAACAAATTTATTATTGAAAACGAAATCAGTTAGCTCAGGTAATCCAGTAAAATTAAACGTGTTATGAAGCCAGTTCATATTGATATTAGTGTGCCTTTAGTGGGTTTATAAAGTAGGAATATTAGTTTGATATTAGTTGATGAGAGTTGATTGAGCTTACTGTTCAGTAATTTCAGCTTATGCCATCGCTAATGATGAAATAAGCAAGCATAATAGCAAAAATATAAAAACAAACCCATCAACACTGCTTTCTTTTTTTGGTTTCATTGTTCTTAGTAAATAAAGTCGAATATAAGTGGGTAATTGTAAGCAGATAGTCGTAACAAGCAAGCGTAATAATTTATTGTGTTCAATCAATTTCTTTGATTAAACCTAACAATTAAACCTAACAATTAAACCTAATATTAAAATGACAAAACAATCATCTTTTAAAGACGACGGGTTAAAAAATCTACACTTTTCCTATTCGCTCATTTATACATTCATATGAACCCATTTCAAATTCTCGACAAACCCAGGGGCGATTTTCATAGATTGAACACATTAATGTATTTCGATCTAAAGCCGAACACCAACCATCGTCTAAACGTAACATAGATTCATTCCCATACGCATTTTCATAAATATGCTGATCAGGAACACCTGTATCTGAAATGATTATGACTTCTAAATGACAACAACATGCTTGACAGTTTGAACAGGTGATTTCGGGATTGGGTAAATTTTTTACTTTGATAACCATAACCATAAACACCAACAATAAATTCAATGGTCAATAGAATACCCTATATTAGCGGAGTTCTCGAGAAAATAGAGCCCTAATGCCACATTATATCAATTGGTATTATACGGCTGTTTATGATTCGGCGTTGGCTAAACAATGAATGCTGAGTTATTTGCATCTTATTTATTACTAGGATGCAACGCTGCAGGTTTCTTTTATAAACTGGCTTGCAGCCTCACTCGCTAAAGGCTTGCTAAAATAATACCCCTGAACTTCATTACAATGATGTTGAGTGAGTAATTTATATTGCTGAGCTGTTTCTACTCCTTCGGCAATGACGGTTAAATTGAGCGAATGTGCTATGCCAATGATTGCCTGAACAATAGCTAGATCGTCTAGATCAAGAGGTAAACCATCAACAAAAGATTTATCAATTTTTAATTTATTCAGTGGAAAACGTTTCAAATAAGATAACGACGAATAGCCAGTGCCAAAATCATCTATAGATAATTGCACGCCTAAACCTTTAATTTTATGAAGTGTGTCAATGGTTTCTTCAATATTCACCATCATCATACTTTCAGTAATTTCAAACTCTAACTTTGATGCTGGAACCCCTGATGCCTGTATGGCGTTTTCGATGGTCTCAAGTAAATCTTTTTGGAAAAATTGTCTGGCTGAAAGGTTAATAGCCATCGTTATATTATCAAATCCATCGGCTCTCCAGAGCGCTAGTTGCCGACAAGCTTCGTTAATGATCCATTGACCCATTGGAACAATTAACCCCGTAATTTCAGCAACGGGAATAAATTTGTCAGGGGGGATTAAACCTTTAGAAGGATGCTGCCATCGTAGCAATGCTTCAGTGCCAACAATTTGATTTGTTTTAATATCAATTTGAGGTTGATAATGCAGTATAAATTGATCATTTGTTAGTGCATCCCGAAGCTCTCTTTCCAGAACAACTCTTTCATTGGCGTCAATTTGCATCTGTTCAGTATAAAAATGACAACTAGCTCGGCCACTATCTTTTGCACTATACATGGCATTGTCGGCACAGCTAAGCAAGCTTGATGCATCTTTAGCATTGTCAGGGTAAATACCAACCCCAATACTCGCACTGATGGTAACTTCACAACTCAATAAAGCAAAGGGTGATAATAGCGAGTCAAGGATCTGATTAGCGACATCTGACACTTCATCAATTGACTCAATACAAGGGAGTAATACCGTAAATTCATCGCCGCCAAATCGAGAGATAACATTCTTAGTGCCAATGACTTTTTTGAGTCTTAAAGCAACTTGTTGTAATAGTTCATCACCAACAGGATGCCCAGATGTATCATTAATCAGTTTAAAGTGATCCAAATCGATAAACATGACCGCCAATCGATAGGTTGAATGTGCAGCGGTAATAATAGCGTCATTAAGCAGTTTATGAAAGGCGCCTCTATTGGGTAATTGGGTGATCAAATCATGATGCGCCAGCTGATAAATATGCTCTTCGGCCATCTTTTTCTCGGTAATATCACTCATAATACTCATGCATTGTTGTACCTTACCAGCAGTATCCTTTATGACTTTAATAATTTGCCAAGTGGTAAATAGTTCACCATCTTTACGTTTGTTAACAATCTCCCCTTTCCAAAAACCCTGTTTATTGACTTTTTCCCGTATATTTTTATAAAAATCTGTTGAATGATGCCCAGACTTTATTAGTGAGGGGTTATTTCCAATCACTTCGTTTAAGGAATAACCTGTCATTTCTGTAAATTCAGGGTTAACGCGAATAATATTTGAATGAGCATCACAGATAATAATAGCCTCGAGGCTTTCATTAAAAACACTAGCCGCTAGCTCAAGTTCTTCGCTAACCTTTCGCCTTTGCAGCTCTAGCGCCACTTTATTCGCGAATAATCCCAAAACGGACTTTAATGCATTTTCGATAGACAAAGGTTTAGTGTCCATCACCGCCATCATACCGATAACTTGTCCAGAGGGGGTTTTTAAAGGTGAGCCAAAGTAACTTTCGATACCTATTGAAATTAGTAATTCGTCATCAGGATAAAGTTTAGCCGCATTCTCAGAAATGATTTCCATAGAATGATCTAAAACATCGGCACAAGGAGTACCCTTGAGTTCATAAGTGAAATTTTTCCCTAATGCTCCTTTTGCCCAAACGGCTAGGGTTTTGATCGAGGTTTTTTCCTTATCGGCAAATATTCCGATAAAGGCAAATTGTGTTTTATAGGTCACCGTTAAGGCTTGTGCGCAACAACTAAAAAATTCCTCGCTTGAGGAATGATCAATATTATACAAGAGCGCTTTTAAAGAATCAGTGAGTTGGATCTGCTGTTGCATCTCTTTTGCAAGCAGATCATTAGCTACATTTAATGCTTGGGTACGCGATTTAACCGTGGCCTCTAAATTTTTTCGACTTAAACGCAATGCTCGATAAGCCTGTAGCCTTTCTTCCTGACTAGCCATTAAAAGTAATGCGGTAAACATGGCTACTCCTATATATGCCTGCAGCGCAAGCAGCGATTCATTTTCGCTAGCTAAAACAAAGGGGCCAAAGCCGTTTACCGTGCCAATTATAGCGGCAGTTGAAATAACCATAACGACCAGCGTCGCGCCATGATGATGAAAACGTAAAGCAGACCAAGCAATAGTTGGTAATAATAAAAACATCATTAACTCTTTATAAATATCCAATATACGCCATTGACCGAAAACGATACCAACGATACTTAAGGTGATGAATAACATCAGTACTGCTTCGAGTAATTGTTTTTTTGTAAAGGATTTTGTAGGTAAACGAAGCCAGGTTAATAAAAATGGCGTGACGACCAAGCCGCCTACCAAATCACCAATCCACCAAGTTATCCATAGCTGCAACAGATTCTCCTGCTGAATAATATCAGCGATAAACAGGCTACCCACCCCAATAGAAGCGCTTATCATAGTGGCGCCGAAAAGCGCGAGTGTAAAAACAGCGGTTTCGGCGGTTTTGGAAAAAGGCCTAGCGCTGGCAAAACGTAAAATAATATAACTGGCGGTGACGATTTCTAGGGTATTGCCTACCGCGATACTTAAACTCAATGAGATAGAGGGCGAAACATACACACTAGCCAAAAAAGCACCGATAAAAACACCTGGCCATAGACGCAAACCACCCAGAAGTATCGCCGCTAGCGCAATACCTGTAGGTGGCCATACAGGGCTAATACGCGTTTGTTCAAAGGCAAGAAGCAAACCTAGCTTGGCAGAAATGGCATAGATAAGAGCAAGCATTAGTATTTGCAGAATATTCTTGGAAAAAGATGCGCTCATTTCAATAAATACCACTATTTAGAACATATGTTTTATATATTAGCAGTTAATAAAGAAAGAGGGTTAAAAATAGATAAATCAATTAAATAGAATAAAAATCCGTGGTCAAAAGTAGTTGACCACGACAGTTCGCGTACAAACTTGCCAGTTTAAATAAAACGCTATTTTTATTTTTCCTATAAATTCAATGTCATGGCTGAATCGAGTTTTATCGCGGCATCTAGTGCGTTTAAAATTTCTTTTCGTTCTCTTAATTTAGTACCATAATGTGCGGTCATATTAAGTGTAAGCATTTGATTAGCCCTCGCTATTGCCGTCTCCATCAATTGTTCAGGTTCCACAATGGTATCGAGAAAGCCAGCCAGCATTGCCGTTTCTGGGCTGAATAATTCAGCGTTGATCACCGAACGCGTTAAATAGTTAACGGGGATTCTGTTTCGAGCTAATTCAATCCCCGCTTGGTGCATAGTCATACCAATAGCGACTTCATTTAATCCTATTTTAAACGGCCCTATGCTGCCTATACGAACATCGCAACTGAGCAACAAAAATGCACCTTTGGCAATCGCGTGGCCCGAACAAGCGCCAATAATAGGAAGTTCAAATGACAACAGTCGACGAGCGAGTGTCGAACCAGCCGTAACCAAAGAGATTGCTGAAGCTGAACTTTCTTTCATCGTTTTTAAATCATAGCCGCCTGAAAATATGCCTGCTTGACCGGTTAAAATCACTACAGCACCTGCAGTTTGTGCTTGATCTAATGCGTTATTTATTTCTGTTATTACTTGCGGAGAAATAGCGTTAACTTTGCCATTTTTTAACGTAATTATCGCAATTTTTTCATTTATCTCTAAATCGATTAATTCCATGGTTTTTCCAAAGTTTATGTAATGTTAAATATAGTGAGCTTATTATCCATAACTGGCCGATTTTTGATAGGCGTTTCTTTGTTCCATAGTGGTCAGGTAGGCTTTGGTCTTTACTTTATTTGCTGCTCACTGGTTTATGGGAAACTAATTAAAAAAGGAAACCGCATTGGTAATATCTTCACGATCTGTGCGCGTATTATTTACTGGCGCATTTTCATCCGCGTAACCAAAGGACATGCCAAACAAAATTCCTCTTTGCTCTGGCAAGTGCAACGCTTTTTTTACCGGATCAGGAAACTGGCCTAAGGCGCCTTGCATGCAACTTGAAATTCCATGTTCAGTCAGTATTAAAGAAAGAGTTTGCGCATAAATACCTAAATCAACAGCGCCCATAATATCGAGATATTTATCCATGGTGAAAAAAGCAACATGAGGCGCATCAAAAAAACACCAGTTACGTATCATAGCCAATTGACGGCCGCGTTTATCTTCACGGCTAACGCCAATTGAACTATAAAGCGCATTGGCAGAGCCAAATTGACGGTCTCTATGAATGCCTTCATACTTAGGTAGCCAGTTAAAGTCAGGGTTTGGCGGTGTTCCACTCATTACCGCCGTTAGTAAATCATCTTTTAATGCCTCTTTTTTCTTTCCCGACACCACACAGGTTTGCCAAGGTTGTACATTGCAATTTGAAGGGGCGCGTTGTGCTTGTTCAAAAATAGTTTCTAAAAGCGCTTGTGATACAGGAGTATCCAAATAAGCACGAGCTGAATAGCGTTTTTCTAGCAAAGCGATCACAGACATAGAGGCTCCTTTATATATTCAAAAAAACGTCATATAAGAGGGAGAAATATATGAGTTGTCTTACATCTCTGATGAGGTGAAATTAGCACTAACGAACAATTTTGATTACGATATTGATGCTAAAGCTAATATATTTATAAAACCAATGAATAATTATAATAACCTTCTATTCAAAATATATATAGTAACTAAGACGGACTTTCTTATGATTTGAAATAATGGTTACTTCTATTACATCAATTAACACTAACTCGCATTAGAACAAGAACAAGAATAAGAACAAGCCAAATCTATCCTTCAAAAAAACTAGCTAATGTCAATGCATTTTTTATGTGAAATTTATTTTTTGTTTATACAATAAATTCATTCCTCCCTATAAGGTTGACACTAGCCACAGCACTTGTTATCAAAGTAACAACTAACCATTACTAAATAAAATAAAGGCAAATAAAATGAACGTTACATCATTTCAACCACCTCGCAGAATATTAATGGGTCCTGGACCATCAGACATCAGCCCGGAAGTTTTAGCCGCATTATCAAGACCTGTAATTGGTCATTTAGACCCCTTATTTATCGGCATGATGGATGAAGTAAAAGCATTACTTCAGTATGCTTTTCAAACTAAAAATGAATTCACCATCGCACTTTCCGCGCCAGGCTCAGCGGGTATGGAAGCGTGTTTTGTTAACTTGGTAGAAGCCGGTGATAAAGTCATTGTTTGTCGTAATGGCGTATTTGGCGATCGTATGATCCAAAACGTTACCCGCATTGGCGCAGAAGCGATTATTGTTGACTCTCCTTGGGGGCGCGCCGTTGAAGTAGACAAAGTTGAACAAGCATTAATTACCAACCCCGACGCTAAGTTTTTAGCCTTTGTTCACGCCGAAACCTCAACTGGTGCGGTATCTGACGCTAAAGCACTGTGTGCGCTAGCGCAGCAGCACAACTGTTTATCTATTGTTGATGCAGTAACATCATTAGGTGGTATTGAACTAAAAGTTGACGATTGGGGCATTGATGCTATTTATTCTGGCTCACAAAAATGTTTGTCTTGTGTACCTGGCTTATCTCCTATTTCCTTTAGTGAAAAAGCGGTTAGTGTTATTAAAAATCGCAAATCAATAGTGCAAAGTTGGTTTTTAGATCAATCACTGGTGATGAGTTACTGGTCTGGTGAAGGTAAGCGTAGTTATCACCATACGGCCCCAGTTAATTCATTATACAGTTTACATGAGTCATTAATAAACCTACACAACGAAGGTCTTGAAAATAGCTGGGCAAGACATCGAACACAACATGAAACGCTTGCTAAAGGATTAGAAAAACTAGGTATTGAGTTTATTGTGCCAAAAGAAGAACGTTTACCGCAATTAAATGCTATTTACATTCCAAAAGGCGTTGATGATGGCAAAGTACGTAACTATTTACTTAATCATTACAACCTAGAAATTGGTGCTGGTTTAGGCGATTTTTCCGGCAAAGCTTGGCGTATTGGTCTTATGGGTTATGCCGCAAGAAGTGAAAATGTCGCTTTATGTTTAGCAGCGCTTGAAGATGCTTTAACTCAATAACGCTAAAAATCGACCAACATTTAATTTCATAATGTGAAATTAAATGAGCGCGACAAACAAGTATTCATTGTCAAGAAGACATAATTTTGTGATGCTTGGTTTGTTGCTTGCGTCGTTTTAAGGTTTTACGTGATCAACTAATTTCACATAGCCAAGTTCAATAGAAATTGACTTTGCCGCTTTGACTAACGGCTTTACCCATTCATTTTTTCGTCGCTGAATAGGGGCTGAAACCGATAAACCAGCAGCCACTTCGCCATATTTGTCATAAATAAGTGTACCGATGCAACCTACGCCAACCTCCGCTTCTTCATTGTCATAGGCATAGCCTCTATCAATACAGGTCATACATTCATCCACAAGCGCGTCTAATGTAGAAAAAGTATTACGCGTATAGGTTGGTAAATTTGTTCGCTGAGCATAGCCATGTATACCTTCCTCTCCTTCTTTGCCTAACATCATTTTACCAACACCAGTTACATGCAAAGGCGCGCGACTACCAATCATTTGTTGAACATGCATCATTCTATTAGGAATTGCTTTATCAACATAAATAACAACATCCCCTTCTCGGGTAGTAAGGTTAACTGTTTCACCAAACTTATCACGTAACTTATCCAAATACGGATTAGCAACTTTACGAAAATCAACGCCTGTATTTTGATTGCTACTTAATCGTATTAGTCGCCCACTTAACTGATATTTACCCCCACTATCTTTATCAACAAAATGGTTATCAATTAAAGAATGTAAAATTCGAAATGCGGTAGAAGGTGACAAATTGGTATCAGCACTTAACGCTTTTAATGTTACAGGTAAGGAATAACGAGAAATTGCATCTAACAGCGTGGCTGCCCGATCAATGACTTGAATTCGAGATTCTGGTTTATTATTTTTCATATTTTTGGCTACTCACTCAACAAGGTTATTGTTTAAATATACCTCTAAAAGTACGATATAATCATAGTCTAACAAAACCTGAACAATCTCACATTGTGGAATACATTTTGCGAAGTAACCCTTAGTTTTTAGGGCGAATAAACGGCATATGTCTATTCACATCTTTGTACAATAAATACCTAAATGGACCAGGTCCGCCTGCATAACAAGACTGAGGACAAAAAGCACGTAACCACATAAAGTCACCCGCTTCTACTTCGACCCATTCACCATTTAAATGATAAACAGCCTTACCTTCTAATACATACAGGCCGTGTTCCATTACATGCGTTTCATCAAAAGGAATAACGCCACCAGGCTGAAAAGTAACAATATTTACATGCATATCGTGACGCATATCTAATTGTTCAGTAAACCTTGTGGTTTTCCATACGCCGCCAGTATTGGGCATTTCAATAGCTTCTACGTCATGATCACTGGTCACAAATGGCTCCGGAGCATCAATGCCTTCCACAAATTGATATGCCTTACGGATCCAATGAAATTTTACGTTTGCATTGCTATTGTTTTTCAGCGTCCATTGACACCCTGGTGGTAAGTAGGCATAACCGCCAGCTTCCATGTGATGGGTATTGCCTTCAATATTAACATCCATTTCGCCTTCAACAATAAAAAGCACGCCTTCTGCGCTTTCGTCAAGTTCAGGCTTATTTGTGCCACCATCGGCTCCCACTTCAACGATATATTGTGAAAAAGTTTCCGAGAAACCACTAAGCGGTCGTGCAATTACCCACATTCGCATGTTTTCCCAAAAGGGTAAGTAACTTATTACAATATCGGTCAATACACGTTTAGGAATAATCGCATAAGCCTCGGTAAAAATAGCCCGGTCTGATAATAATTGTGTTTGTGGCGGTAACCCACCAGTGGGTGCGTAGTAAGTGTTTTTAGTTGCCATGGTCAGTATTCCTCAATTGATGAACTTAACTAAATCAGCATTAACCTTTAGTAAATTTTTCTGTTGATAGCTTGTCATTGTCTTATTTACTCATTGTTTATGGACTTATCTTATTAAGTTAAAATAAAGCTTCAATAGCATTGAATGTAAACAAACATCTACTGCCTGTCAATCAAGTCAGTTAATTGTTTACATAATTGTTGACGATCAGCTATAGGGTAAAATATAGTAAGCTAAAGCAGGTAAATATTGTTAACAATATTCATGCAAAGCATAACGTAATACAATTTAGTTTATGGTAAAGCCTAATGACAAATAAAATAAATATAAGCAAATTAAATATAGCAACCCAAGAAGAGTTTACTCGAATACTCGCAGAAATATATGAACATTCAAGCTGGATACCAAATAAAGCTTGGCATAGTCGGCCATTTGCTAACATCGATAACTTACACCAAACTATGCTTAAAATTGTTAAAGATTCCAGCAACGAAGAAAAACTAACGTTGTTACGGGCTCATCCTCAATTAGCAGGTAAAGAGGCTAAAAGTGGTGACTTAACCGATGCTTCAACACAAGAACAGTCTGCGGCTAATTTGAATGCGCTGAGTAAAGATGAAATGGATGAAATTACAACGCTTAATAGCCAGTATGTAGACTCACATCAATTCCCTTTTATTATTGCCGTAAAAGGCCATAATAAAGCCAGCATTTTTGAAGAGTTTAGACGTCGAGTGAATAACCCAACAAATGAAGAGCTAAATAAAGCAATCTGGCAAGTTGGCTTGATAGCAAGTTTTCGACTTGTTGCAATATTACAAAATTAAAGCACTGACAACATAATGATTAACATAACTAACTAACAAGTAATTAACAAGTAGGTAAGGAATAATAAATGGCTAAGTTATCCACTCACGTATTAGACACTGCAAATGGCATTCCTGCACAAGGTATTAAACTTGAGTTTTTCCGTGTAGAAGGTTCAACCCAAACATTATTAAAAACACTAATAACTAATAATGATGGTCGAACAGACGAGTTGTTATTAGACAACACCACTATTGAAATAGGGGAATACATTATTGTATTTCATGTTGCTGAGTATTTTTCAAATCAAGACGGTGAGCAAAATGCCCCTCCCTTTTTAAATCGCATACCTCTTCATTTTGGAATTTCTGATGCAAGTGCTAATTACCATGTTCCGTTATTAGTTTCACCATGGAGCTATTCAACTTACCGTGGCAGTTAGTTCACCTAATAAGTAAAAAATTGAATATATTGCGTAGGATTAACCACAACCATTACAGTAAATAGCGCAAATCTCATACCACAATTTAACTAGCTTATATCTTGTTATATCTTGTTATATCTTGTTATATCTTGTTATATCTTTTACTTTTGCTTTTGCTTTTCAAGCAACGCTACAAATGAATTAAATTGAATTGGTTCGCTAAATAAATAGCCTTGCACTGAATTACACGCGTTTTTAGAAAGGAAGTCCAACTGCTCTTTAGTTTCTACACCCTCAGCAATAACACCTAAGTTTAAATTATGCGCCATAGCTATAACCGCTCTTACAATAGCTTTATCGTTATCATCACTGACAATATCTCTAACAAACGACTGATCAATTTTTAAAAAGTCTAAAGGTAATTTTTTTAGGTAAGCTAGTGAGCTGTATCCTGTACCAAAATCATCTATAGCGACACTCATACCTATCGCTCTCACTTTATTGAGTAATTTTTCAGTAATAGCGTAATCATCTACCAATACGCCTTCCGTTATTTCCAACTCTAACAAGGCAGGGTCGACTTTATAATGCTTAACACAAGCATGTAAATGAGGAAAAAGGTTTTCATCGAATACTTGGGAAGGAGAAAGATTCATCGAGATCTTTATTTTATGACCCATGCAGTTAATTTTTTTTGCCATTTGACAAGCAGTATCAATCACCCATTTACCCATAGTAATAATTAACCCACTTTTTTCAGCAATAGGGATAAAAACATCAGGATAAAGCATACCTTTTATCGGATGATTCCAACGAATTAAGGCTTCAGCTTTCACTATTTTATTGAGTTCCAAATCAATGATGGGCTGCAAGAATAATTCAAATTCATTATTTTTAATTGCTTGTCTCAGCTCATGCTCTATTTCAATTAATTGGTGCGAAGCATCTTTCATTGATTGAGAATAAAATTGTAATGAATTGGTTTTCGTTTTTTTACCATTATATGCACTTAAGTCGACAAATTTCATTAATTCTTCAACGCTTTGCGCATCATGGGGGAAATTAGCCGCACCAATACTGATAGTGATATTAAAACTACCTGCTTTACGGGTTTCAAAGCCTTTTTTCGTGCAATCAATGATCCTTTTAACCACCTCTTCACACCATTGCTGATTATCAATATCAGTTAAAATAATCGCAAACTCATCCCCTCCTACTCTAGCAATAAAGTCAGATTCCTTAATAGTGCGCTTTATGCGTCCACTAAGCTCAACAAGCAGTTTATCCCCTTCATCGTGACCATAAAATTCGTTATGCCGCCTAAAGTCATTTATATCAACATAAAGTAAATAAAAGGGAGTATTTGTGGTAATTTGCTTTTCAAGTGTTTGCCAAAATGAAATACGATTTGGCAACTCTGTTAACATATCTTGCAGAGCAAGTTGCTCATTTCGTTGTACTAAATATTTAAGGTTGCTAATATCATTAGCAAATACTATCCAGTTTTTAACCTCGTTTAACTCATCTACCACAGGATATAAAGCCACTTTTAGCCACTTTAAAGTAGACGGCGGAGACATCCAACAAAGTTCACCATCCCAACAGGATTTAGTTGCTATTATTCTTTCATATTCTGGTAATTGATTTTTTAATAACTGAACAATAACATCCATCGGCCTCGGTTGTTGATTACCTGACGTGTTACCTGACAAATTGACTTGTTCAAACAAATTTACCGCCGCAGTATTGGCAATAATGGTGGTTAAGTCACTTCCTGCAATTAACACAGCAAAACCAGCATTCTCTATCGCTTTAGTTAGCGCTGTAAGAATATTGTTTTGCTCATTGGGTTTCTTCAATATCGCGAGAAGTCTTGTATGTAAGTATTCATTTTGTTCAACTAAACGATCATTATGCAGTAATAGCTCGCGCGCTGATTGCATGGTATTTTGACGAAAAACAAACGCTTCTGCTTGGTTACATATAATCAATAAATTATGTGATTCGTGCCTGATAGCTATCGCTTCTAAATGTAGTGCTTTATTATTTGCAACAATTTCCGTCCAAAATCCAGAGTGTACTCTAGCATTTTTTTTGTCGTGCCATATTAGTCTCGCATCAATAAGAAAGTCCTGTAAAAAGGGAATATTATCATCAATGTAAAAAACTTGCCTATTACTGGAGTCAGGAAATAAGTCACCAACCCATTTATTTTCTCCCTCAACAAGCCGAACCGCACCTGCATCACCATCAACCACATAAAGCACAACTTGTTCCATTGCATTGAGTACATTACTAAGTATGTTACTTAGTTCATTATTGAGTGGTGAGATCATCTTATTTAATTCTCTAGCAGCAAATGAGCCAACGCAGAAAACATATTTTCTACGTTCTCGCCAGTTTTTGCACTGGTGAAAAATTGTAAATCAAAGAGGTCTTTATAATCTTCCAGCCCTTTATCTCCCCAATGCCAGTTTGGCTGGAGATCATGTTTATTTATGGCTAAAATTGCGGGGCAGTTAGAAGATTTACGGGCGAGAGTATGAATATCTAGGCCTTCCATCATGGAAGAAAAACGTGTTTGATCGGCGACAATAATATAAGCAGAGGCGCCACGCAAGTATCGTTCTTGAAAAACATTGTAACGATCATTTCCTTCGATATCCCACAACAGAAATTGTACTTGCGAGTTTTCTATTGAAATGATTTTTTTGTCAATTTTAACGCCAATAGTTGTTAGGTATTTTTCGCTAAAAACACCTTCTACAAATTGTTTAACTAAACTTGTTTTTCCTACGTTAGACGCACCTAATAGACAAATTTTCTTTTGGTACAAAAGCCATCTCCAATTTATGGAATGTTTTTATTTTCAAACGCCATTTTGAGTATGGCGTATTCCTTGAACTTTATAATTATAATACTTATATGTAGTTGAAAAAACAATAATATTCAATAATTAAAGAGACTTTTTTACTTTAAAATTTTTCCTTATTCACAAACAACACATTAAACATCACTTTTCTTGCTTTATTATTTACTTTAACAATATCTATTTGTCCTAAACCCGTTATATACATTTGCTGCTCACTAAAGCCTAATTTGTTTAAAGCATTTCCCGTATTTTGCGCGCGTTGTAGACTTAATCGCGTATTAGTGACTTTATTACCAGAGTTATCACTGCACCCAATCACTAAAAGGCCAAAGCTTAAATCGAGTTCATCAGCTAGCTGATTTAACTGTTGCAGGTATTGATATAATCGTTGCAAGGTTAGCTGCATTTTTGGTGTAATGTCATCACTTGCTACCGAAAAACCAAGCTGCATAGTAGATATTCGGCCAACAATATCATTAAAAAGTTGTTGTTTAACCACTTTATTCGTTGTGAATGGATTTGCAGAAGGAAACTGTATTTTATCTACGGTTAGGTTTTTTCCTTCTGTAAGACCTGCCGCCGAAAGTGCATAGAGTAGCTTTTCAAATTTAAGTAGATCTAAAGTACCCAACAAGCTAAGCATTTCGCCCTGCCACACCATTTTCACCTCAGGATATTGAACCCAAAGTTGTTGTGCGCGAACCTTTAACATTTCAGGCGCTAAAGAATGGTAGCGACGTTCAGTAAGTGTAAGTTGTTCAATGGTTAATTTATTTTGTTGTAACCAATCATTCACCGCAACGGCGTCTGGGTCACGTAATATATCAAGCTCAACTTTTTTATCATTGTGCACCTGAATATGGTTGACGATAACACCAGGTTGAAGGTCAAGCTTCATAAGCTTATCGGTTAATTCTGATTTTTCCCACCATTGAAATGTTTTAAAACCGATAATAAATATAACTGCCAAAACTAATAACCAAGCGAACCAAGGGTTTTTCTGATTTGCAGATTCAGAAGTTTTTTGCTCTGATAGCAAACAGTCACGCAATAGGGCTTCAGAATTGACAAAACTTTGATTATCGCCGTCAAATTGATTGAGCTCATCATTATATAGACTATGAATATCTTCCAGCGTCAATTGCAATTGATTACTGATCGCTTGCGGTGGATTGCCCGTTACGGCAGCAACTATTAATGCACTGGGTCCTGGTTTTATTAATAAATTAAAATTATCGGTTGTCACCGTTTGTAATTGTTCTTTTAGGCCATCTTCATTATCTACAAAAGAATCACCCACAAAATCATTGATCGCTGTCAGCATGGCGGAAATTAAGTCAGCATCACTTTTACTCGCCTTACTTAAATCAACAGAATTTAGTAATAACCCCGTTTCACGATGGATAAGAAATACATGTTCTACTCGATAAGAAAAGGTTTGCGAAGCAACATATTGAGAAAAACTCACTCCCGCTTGCCAAGCTTTAATTCGCCACTTTAATCCCTTAACTGTAAGACTACTATCGATTAACTGATTCGTTTTTTCCATAAAATCAGCCAGAAATGCTGTCACTGATTTTCTGACTAAACTTCCCATCAAAGGATAAAGAGAATTAACTAACCTGTCACTATGATGGGTTACAGAATGTTCGACTGAATCTTCAACTAACGGGAGTAAAACCTTGTTAACAGAGCCGTCTTTCTTTTGCCTATCGTGCAAAGCTTCGGTAAGTACATCACCCACAATAGTACGCGCTTCTTTTTTGATAGTATCAGTCACCAAGTGACTGTTTTTACCAAGTATCAGCGTTCTTACTTGTTCAAGTTGTTGTTCAGATTCAACTTCGTCAGTTGATGGCGACTTTTGCATTATAGCTGGTCGTCTTCCAAATTGGTTGCCATTGTCGCCAACAATTTAGCAAGCGTTTTACGGTCGGTTTTAGAAGAGCTTAACTCTTTGGACACGTCTTCAAGGTGGTTTTTAAGTTGCTCAAGCTGCTCATTAAAGGTACTAGTTAACGAAGTGCTTTCACTATGCAGTGATTGTTCGACGTTTTTAAAGTCTTGCTGAGTAGCAGTGGCAAACATTTCATGCTCTGAAGCTAAAATTGCATGCTCTTTTTGGATACTAGCTTCATTGTCATCATGCATTTTATCAACAACATGTAATCGCTTATTCAGATCTTCTAATTGTTGGGAAATGTCTTCTTGAATTTTATCTAAACGAACTGAAAACTTTTTATCTTGTGCTGTCAGTGTTTGTTCCATATCACTGCGTAATGTTGTCAGTTGCGTGATTAACTGCTGCTGTGCATCGCCAAATACAATTTTTCGAAGTTGATCAAGTTCACCAAGTGGGTTAATGGGCTCTTGTTGTGTTTTTTCGTTATTTTTATTATTTGACATACTTACATTCCATTTTCAGTAAAATAGTTCATCTTATTGAGTGTAACAGTAATTTTGAAAAATTCATTATTTTGACAACTTTTAGCACTTACAAACGACACTTTGAGTTTGATCATCATTTAAATGACTTTCTGAGCCACCACTTTGGGGTTTTAGTTTATCTTTATCTAACATGCCTATGCAGATAACTCAGGACTTAACTATACTGTATATACAAGCACACTGTATAAGATGATGCGTTGGTTGGCGATAGACAAAATGGCTTTTATTCGATCACATTCCTTTGATTTACTTTTAAAATAGACCTTCAATCCACTTTTTAGTTAAACCAATCGTGACCATAGCCTTAAGTTTAAAAAGTGCCATTGAATCTCCATCTTCAAGTTCAGCATCACCGCAACGAGGGTCTGAACGCTGAAGTGCGCCGGTCATTTTATGATCGATTGGAATGGGTTCACAGCCATGCCCTAATTCACAAATGAAATCCCAAGGTTCTCGAGCGGGTGCATGACAAGAAAAACAGTTGCCATCAAAACGGTTCACCACATCAACAAAGCCACGCTTGGCAATCATTGATCCCTTTTCATTAACGTCTAATTCAAAAAACTCCCAATCTCCTGTTGCTGGAGATGTGCCTGATTCTCGCTTAACCATGACCTCTGTTGGCACCAGTTGTACAACCGAACCTGCTGGATATACAGCTCCTTTAGGTGCGTTCGCAGCCGTTAACGTACTTTCGATATTCCCCAAAAGATTGTCTACATAAAAATGTCGTACTGGTGTCATTTCTCTTATACAACTAAAACTTTTATCATCGACATTGACAACAGTTGTTTCTAAAGAGGTCTTAATAGCTACAACTTCTTGCTCGTTTGTCTGAGCTTTTTTTGTTGTTTCTGCATTAACTGATAATGAAGTGAGACATAAAATCATGGTTATGCTCATCACTTTATTAACTAACTTATGGTGCAAGTTCATATTAATTTCCATTTTAATTAAAGTTTAACGATCAGCTTGCCTTTATTTTGCCCAGTAAAAAACAAATTCAAACCTGTCATTGCTGATTCAAGCCCATCTAAAATATGAGCGCGATGTTTAATTTTTCCTTGCATTACATAAGGTGTTAGCTTTTCTAAAAGTGCAGGCACTTCCCCAAAATGATCAGGCATGGCAAAGCCTTGAATGGTTAAGCGTTTTTTAATTATAGGGATCCAATTAGGCGCTAAATCTGGTTCAGCTTTTGGATAATCTGCAATCATGCCACACACCGCAATACGGCCATGAGCATTCATTCGGGCAAAGACATGATGTTGTATTGGTCCACCCGTATTTTCAAAATAAATATCAATACCATTAGGGGTTAATTCAGCTAACTTAGCCGCTAAATCGTCAGTTTTATAATTAACTGCGCCATCGAAGCCGAGTTCATTAACAATCCAATCTGCTTTTTCATCACTGCCAACAATCCCAATCACGCTAAGACCGTCAGCCTTAGCCAGTTGACCCACGATAGAGCCAACAGATCCAGCTGCCCCCGACACAACGATGGTTTCGCCTTTTTGAGGTTTACCAATAGAATACAAACCTTGTGTGGCTGTAAGACCGGGTAAAGCAAATACCGATAATACCGCTTCATCAGGAAGTGGCGCTGTCACTTTATTTATCCCTGCACCATCACTTAAATAGTATTCTTGCCAGCCCATCATGCCCATAACACGGTCACCAACTTGAAAATCAGCATGGTTACTTTCCACAATTTCACCGATGCCTGAGCTACGCATAACATCGCCAAGGGCAACAGGTGGAATATAACTTTCTGTATCAGGGCTCATCCAACCAAACATTGCTGGGTCTAATGACATATGCGATTGTTTTACCAGAAATTGCCCCTGACCAACGTCAGGAATATTCTTTTGAACCACTTCAAATAACTCAGGACCTACTGGGCCGGCTGAAGGACGGGCGATTAAATTTATTGCGGTATATGTTGTCATCATCATTATCTCTATTTTGTTAAAGGAGTTACCCCTACGGCAGCTGATTTTTTAGCTGTTATTGTTTTTGTGATTTCATATAAGCCATGGCTTTCATGACGAATTTTTCACCTTGCTTCGCACCCGACGCTAATGCCGCTTGGTTACCTTGATCTGTTAGCTCACCCCAAAGTTCACGGACTGTTTCTGGGCTTTGAGCATTTTGTGGAATAAAGCAACCTCGTGTTTCAAACATGCTTGCACTTGAGTAACCTCCTGCGCCTGCACATAAAATAAAACGATTTGGCGCTTCATCGTCACACAACGTTAGCATGCCTGCTGTTACCGCTTCTGGGGCAAATGCTCTGACAATATCTTCTGGCATTAAATCTTCTGTCATACGCGTACCAGCCGTTGGTGCTAAGGCATTAATGCGAATGTTATTTTTAGCCCCTTCAATGACTAAGGTATTCATCAAACCTAAAACAGCCATTTTTGCTGTGCCATAATTTGATTGACCAAAATTACCGTACAGTCCACTTGATGAAGTGGTCATCACAATACGACCATAGTTTTGCTCACGCATAATATCCCAAACAGCTTTGGTACAATTTACCGAGCCCATGACATGAACATCCATCACCAATTTAAAATCATCTAAGCTCATTTTTGTAAAAGATTTATCGCGCAATATGCCAGCGTTATTAATAAGAATATCAACACGTCCCCACTTGTCCATGGTTTGTTGAACCATGTCTTGTACTTCGTCAAATTTTGCAACGTTTGCGCCATGGCTAATGGCTTCGCCGCCATTGTCTTCAATTAAGCGCACCACTTCTTCTGAAGCCTGTAAGGATGCACCACTACCATCTCTTGCTCCGCCTAAGTCATTAACAACAACTTTTGCACCACGAGCCGCCAACGCTAATGCATGTGAGCGACCTAAACCATTACCTGCGCCTGTTACAATAGCGACTTTACCTTCAAAACTAATTGTCATGATGTTTCCTTTTTTTATTTTTTTATTACTGTTGTCATACTATGTTTCCACACTGTTGTTATGGTTGTGATGATTAATAATAAGGCTAAAGCCAGCCAACCTGCATGTCTTAATTACTACTGTCGGTATTAAGTAAAAGCGTTGACCATAACGATATTTCTGGTAATTCAAAACGATAAATGTGCTTACTTAAAGTGCTACTTGGCAGTCAATTTGCGGGGTTATGCCGCAGAAACGCCGCCATCTATGGCGATGCATTGTCCGGTCATGTAGGTATTTGCTGGTGATAACATCATCAGCATCATAGCAACAATTTCTTTAGGCTCGCCTAAACGTCCCATGGGGGCACCTTTGCTCATTTTTCCTTGCATGGTTTCATCTGCAAAATTAGTCACCATGGGCGTTAACGTAAAAAATGGACACACGGCATTAATACGAATGTTATTTCGAGCATATTCAACTGCACCTGTTTTAGTTAAACCAATAACCGCATGTTTTGCCATTGCATAAGCGCTGCCACGAGCCGCTCCGCCTAAACCAGCTATTGAGCTAACATTAAGAATAGCCCCCTCGCCTTGCGTTAACATTTGTTTTATTTGATGACGCATACCAAATTGAACACCTTTAACATTAATGGCAAATTGACTATCCATAATTGATTCATCAATCTCATGTAACGGCATAAATTCATGGGCAATACCTGCATTATTAACGCCGATATCAACACGGCCAAATATTTCGATGGCAGCATCAACCATTTGTTTACACTCTTCATTTTTAGAAACATCACACTTTAATGCGATAATATCAGCCCCTTTCGATGCAATATCATCGGCCACTTTATGAACACCCACTTCATTAATATCGCTAATAACTAATTTAGCGCCACGTTTAGCTAATTCTTCAGCCAGCAGCTTGCCAAAACCTTGAGCTGCGCCTGTAATAACGGCAACTTTGCCCGTAAAATCTAATAATGGATCCATGGTTATTTCCTTTCTTGTTTAATGATGCTCATTGCCATTTGGGCTAAAGGCTCAACAAAAGCGCCTACTTTTTTAGCGTTTTCGTTGGAAGCATTTCCTTGTGAAGCGCGTTTTGCAACACCTTGAGCAATAGCGGCTAATCTAAAGAAACTAAAAGCAAGGTAAAATGTCCAGTTGTCTATTTTTTCAAGCCCCATGCGCTGACAATAACGAGCAACATATTCTTCTTCGGTAGGTATGCCTAAACTGGCTCGGTCTACTCCTTGCAAACCGTCAATGCTACCCATTCCTTGGGGCATGCGTAATCCCATACACTGATAAGCTAAGTCAGAAAATGGGTGGCCTAACGTAGAAAGTTCCCAGTCTAGAATGGCGATAACGTCTGAAGAATCTTTGGCAAACATGATGTTGTCTAAACGAAAATCGCCATGTACCAAACAAACTCTGCCATCATCTGCTGGCAAGTGGGTTGCTAACCATTGACTGAGTTCATCCATAGCAGTAATTTTTTGCAATTCGGTTAGGCGATATTGCTTTGTCCAGCGCCCAAGTTGACGTTCAAAATAGCTACCCAGTTGACCAAAGTCAGCCAAGCCACACGCTTTAATATCAACACTGTGCAGCGCAACTAACGCCTTGTTCATAGCATCATACATTTGGGCTCTACGCACATTAGTCGATATTTCAGCTAATGAGGCGCTCCAATAAACGCTGCCGTCACAAAATTCCATCAGGTAAAACATTGCCCCGGTAATTTCAACATCTGTACACAGATGAAAAACCTTAGCTACTGGCACATTGGTCTCTTTTAGTGCATCAAGCACTTTATATTCACGGTCTACCGCGTGAGCCGATTTCAATAATTTGCCGGCAGGTTGACTGCGTAAAACATAGTGACCCGATTGAGCGGTTACTTTGAAAGTAGGATTTGATTGCCCTCCTGGAAACTTCTCTAATGTTATCGGGCCAAGAAAGCCTTCAACATGAGCCTCGAGATAAGCGGTTAACTTTTTAATATCAATCGGTAATACTTGTGACATTTGGTCATACTCTTAATAAAAGATATTGATAATATAGACGCTGATTTTTTAATTTGTAAGTTATCATGACCTACAGTGACTTTACTCTGCGACTCGTTTAACTAAATCTCGTCCTAGCTGCATCATATGCACTTGATCGGGACCATCGGCTAAGCGTAACGTTCTTTGCCCTGCATAGGCATGTGCTAAAAAGGTATCTTGACTGACACCCGCAGCGCCGAAACACTGAATAGCACGGTCAAGTACTTCAAGTGACATACTAGGTGCCACTATTTTTATCATGGCGATAAGTTCTTTAGCTGCCTTGTTTCCTTGAGTATCCATTTTTTGCGCGGCTTTTAAGGTCATTAGGCGTGCTTGCTCAATTTGACAGGCCGATTTGGCAATATCTTCACGTATTGATTGCTGTTTGATCATCGGGCGACCAAAAACAATACGATCATTAACACGTTTACACATTAAATCTAGTGCGCGTTGGGCAACACCAATAGAGCGCATACAGTGGTGAATACGTCCCGGGCCTAAGCGCCCTTGTGCAATTTCAAAGCCTTTACCTTCACCAACAATAATATTTTCAACGGGTACGCGAACATTATCAAAGGTAATTTCTGCATGCCCTTCGGGGGCATCGTCATAACCAAACACTTTCATGGGGCGAACCATAGTGACACCAGGGGTATTCATTGGTACCAACACTTGAGATTGTTGAATATAGCGATTTTCGTTAGTCGGGTCTGTTTTTCCCATAACGATCATTATTTCGCATTGTTTGCGACAAGCACCACTGATATAAAACTTTCTGCCATTAATAACATAGTCATTACCATCACGTTCAATGCGTAATTCAATGTTAGTGGCATCACTTGAGGCAACGTCAGGCTCTGTCATAGCAAAAGCAGAACGAATTTTTCCTTCAAGCAAAGGCTCTAACCATTGTTTTTTCTGTGCTTCGTTACCGTATTTGGCCAATACTTCCATATTGCCAGTATCTGGGGCTGCACAGTTAAACACTTCTGATGCCCACATCACTTTACCCATGATTTCAGCCAGAGGTGCATATTCCAAGCTAGTTAAGCCAGCGCTGTATTTGCCATAGCTGACGGGTAAAAATAGATTCCATAAACCTTGCGCTTTAGCTTTAGCCTTAAGCGCTTCCATTAATGGCGGCGTTGACCAAGGGTCTTGTGCTACTTGTTGATGCATTTCTTCCTCAACGGGGAAAACATGGCGATCCATAAAATCAGTAACACGTTGGATCAGGTCTTGTACTTTATCGCTATACTCAAAATTCATGTGATTATCCTTATGCGGTCCATATTGGACTTGCTATTAACTGCGTTTGGTCTTAACTTAGAGTCATCAACGCCTCTTTATTAAATGGCGCTATTTCATCTTCTTTTTGATCTTTGATTTTATTCACCCAATTAGGATCAACTAATAACGCTCGGCCGATTGCCACTAAGTCAAATTCATCATTATTTAAACGATCTAATAAACCATCGATACCTGTTGGATTTGAACTGCCGCTTAAGTCCATACTTCCTTCGCCAGTAAAGTCACTATCTAAGCCAACACTACCGACGGTAATAACAGGTTTATTGGTTAATTTTTTCGTCCAACCAGCAAGATTAAGATCCGAACCTTCAAATTCAGGTAACCAAAAACGGCGCGTACTGGCGTGAAAAATATCAACACCAGCATCACTGAGTAAGGTTAAAAACGTGGCTAGTTCTTCAGGGTTTTGGCAAAGTTTTGCGTTGTAATCTTGTTGCTTCCACTGAGAGAATCTAAAAATAATAGAAAAATCTTCACCAACCGCAGCGCGAATGGCTTTAACAATTTCTACGCCAAAGCGGGTACGGTTTTCTAATGAACCACCGTATTGATCCTCTCTTTGATTTGTGCCTTCCCAGAAGAACTGATCAACCAAATAGCCATGAGCACCATGCACTTCAATGCCATCAAAACCTACCTTTTTAGCATCAACAGCCGCTTGTGCAAACGAAGCGACCACGTCATCAATATCTACTTGGCTCATCGCTACACCGTTTGGTGCGCCGGGTTTAAATAAACCAGAAGGGCTATAGGCTGGTACTGATTTATCTGGGCCGATGCCTTCTTTTCTTACCGAGCCAACATGCCAAAGTTGTGGCGCAATTTTACCACCCGCTTTGTGTACTTCATCAACCACATTTTTCCAACCTGCAAGCGCTTCTTCACCATAAATGGCAGGAACTCGTTCATAACCATTGGCAGCCTTATGCGAGATAAAAGTACCTTCAGTAATAATTAAACCAACGTTGCCCTCGGCTCTTCGGCGATAATAATCGGCAACGTCTTGGTTTGGAATATAATTTGGGGAAAATGTGCGAGTCATTGGCGCCATCACCGTGCGGTTTTTTAACGTCAGTCCTTTGGCGACAAATGACTCAAATAATTTGTCTGATTTTTTTTTAGCTAGGGTGTTACTCATATATTTTCCTAAATTTTTAATTTGTTATGGCACTGTTTACTTGGGATTGTACGATGTTTTACTTGTGCTTGTGTACTTGCTTACGTACGAAAGATTGAGTTAGCCAATTAGTGCTAACCTATTAGCTCTAACCTATTAAGTAACCACCATCGACATTAATCGCTGTGCCAGTGGTATAGCTCGATGCGTTAGACACTAAATACAACACAGTACCGGCCATTTCTTCTGGCTGAGCGACACGCTTCATTGGCACGTGCTGCAGCATTTGCTCAAGGATTTTCGGATTATTGACTAACGTTGATGCAAATTTTGTATCTGTGCCACCGGGTAATAAGGCGTTTACCCGGATATTAAATTGAGCACATTCTTTGGCGAATGACTTGGTTATTGATACTACAGCGGCTTTGGTAATTGAATAGATACCCTGAAAATCCCCCGGAATAACGGCATTAATTGAAGCTACGTTAACGATAGCTCCGCCACCACTTTCTTTCATTAACTTGCCACCTTCGACAGACATAAAAAAGTAACCACGAATGTTTACATCAACCGTTTTTTGAAAAGCATTTAAGTCGGTATCGAGTACATGGCCAAAATAAGGGTTGGCTGCGGCATTATTCACTAAAATATCTAACTTACCGTGCTGCGCTGAAATTTGATTAAAAATAGACTCAATTTGATCCATATCACCAATATGACAAGCGATGGCTTGGGCACTGCCGCCTGCTTCAATGATGCTGTCAACAACGGTTTGGCAACCTTCTATTTTACGACTGGAAACAATGACATGCGCACCATTTTGCGCCAGTAATTTAGCAGTGTGTTCACCAATACCGCGACTAGCTCCGGTTACTAAAGCAATTTTTCCTGTTAAATCAAATAGTTTATTATTCATTTTAAGTCTCCTGCTTAATATTTATTATTTCTTCGATTATCTAAAGGTTACCCAATCAGCACCCGCAAGAGTCAAATGACCATAATTATTAATGTAATCGATGCTTAAATTATTTTCTGAAAAAAGTAGTTTAGTGACACTGGTATTGCGTGTTTGTTGATTTACCACTAATGTTTTTTCATCAGACAACCCTAATATATGTTGGATAATCACTGCAATTACGCCACCCGAGGTAAAAATACAAATTTCTTTAGACGGTTGAGTTTTATTAAATGTTCTTTTTGTTGTTAACTCTTGTTTAATTACATCTTGTAACGCGCTAACACAACGCTTTTTAAATTGAGGCCAGCTTTCTTTATAGTCACTGTCATACTTGCCGGATACCCAACGTTCAAGGGCGCGCGAAAACTCTTTTTGAAATACTTTATTTGGGTCTGGCTGTTGGTCAATTGAAGCGGCCATATCAGCGAAACTTTTCCACTTTGGATCATAGCAAGTCAACAATTCAACATGGTTAAACTCGTTGAAACCTGAATGTAAGGTGACAGCTGATTCTTTACTTTGATAACCAAGCAAAAAATGCTCTAAGGTTTGCCCATGACGTAGTAAATCTCCTGCATAGAGTTTTTCAGGCGCAAGCATTACTTGCCAATATTTACCTAATAACTTTGATTGCTCACTGCCTTTATCCGACAATTGATCATAATCCGCTTTTCCAAATGATGCTTGTCCGTGACGAATAAGATAAATAGCGGCCATAAAATTATGCCACCACAATAAAATGTTGATGTATAAAATATTGATGTTGCCATAGGTTAATACACGCTTTTATTATCATTTTTTCATCACTTTCTATAATTATTTAAACGCTCTGTTAATGCGACATAACTATGCGATATAACTATGCGACACAACTATGGCTACCCAATTATGCTAAGCGCAATTAACTAATTAAACAAATGAATAGTTCTAATGACGCTCTATTCATATTAAGAATAAAACAATATAATAAATTGGTTATTTTTTACCTAATTTGAAAGAGGAAAGGCAAAAATATGAAAGTCGATTTAAATTTGTTTGTGGTATTTGAAGCTATTTACTGCGAAGGAAATATTACCAAAGCAGCATCGGCACTCAACTTATCGCAGCCTGCAGTTAGTCATTCGTTAAGCAAGCTTCGTGATCATTTTGACGACCCGCTCTTTGTGCGACAAGGAAATGAGATGCGACCTACCGCAGTAGCCAGCAATGTTATTGCTGATGTACGTGAAGCGCTGCGTCAATTACATGTATGTTTAGCACAATCGAAACAATTTGAGCCACTGACCTCACGTAAAAACTTTACGATTTCTTTACACGGTGCTTTAGAAGCCTCTTATTTACCCCCACTGATGCAAAGAATTAATAGAGAGGCGCCACTAGTTAATATTCAAAGTAGCCGTCGAGTTAACCGAAATGAATTAGAAAATAAGCTCGCCAGCGGTGACATTGATTTAGCCATAGATATGCTATTACCCGTTAGCGACACTATTCTACATACTCAATTAGAAAAAAATAAATTAGTGGTTCTCGCACGCAAGAACCATCCAAAGATTAAATCTATACTTGATTTAGACCTGTATCTTGCTCAAGACCATGTATTAGTATCATCTCGTTCAGTAGGCACGAGTGTTGAGGATTTCGAATTAGCACGCCTTGGATTACAACGTAAAATAGGCTTGAGGTGTCAACATACGTTTTCAGCATGTCGAGTGATCACCGATAATAATATGTTGCTCACCACAACGGAAACAACCGCTAAAATGTACGCTCAGTTACTCAATTTGGTTATTTACCCATTACCTGTTGATCTACCTGATATTGATGTGCACTTATATTGGCACAGCAACCTAGACTTTGAACCTGCCAATAAATGGCTTAGAAATAAAATAATTCAAACCACTTCGGGCGTTTAAAAGAGATGAGTTTATCGCAATGCACCAGAGCGAATAATTAACAGAATAAGAGCGAAGTTTGAGTTTGAGTTTTTAACTCGGTTTATGATGCTTCAACCAATGCTTAGCAATATCTTGTCTTCTGCATACCCATACGTCATCAAATTGTTCAATGTAATTTAGAAATTTCACCAAACTGGCAAATCGTCCAGGTCGACCTATGATGCGACAATGCAAGCCAATAGACATCATTTTGGGCGCTTCTGCTCCTTCGTCATACAAGGTGTCAAAGGTGTCTTTTAAATAACAATAAAATTGGTCTCCTGAATTAAATCCTTGCGGACTGGCAAATCGCATATCATTCACATCAAGGCTATAAGGTACAATTAAATGTGGCTTGTTTTTACCTTCAACGTTCTTATCATCAAAACTATTACCTTCAAAGTTCTTATCATTAAAATAATAGGGTAAGTCATCGGCGTAGCTATCGGCATCATATAAAAAAGAATCTTCTTCTATAACGAGTTGTCGAGTATTCTCACTCATTCTACCCAAATAAAAACCCTTGGGTTTTTCACCGGTCATTTCTTGATGTATTTTAATGGCTTTTTTCAAGTGTTCACGCTCTGTTTCAATGGGCACTTTTTGATAATCAATCCATCGATAACCGTGACTTGCAATTTCCCAATCAGCTTTTAGCATCGCTTCAACCGCTTCTGGGTTACGTTGCATCGCCATAGCAACGCCAAATACCGTTACTGGTAATCCGCGTTGGGTAAATAATCGGTGTAATCGCCAAAAACCTGCTCTACTGCCATATTCATAGAAAGATTCCATGTTCATATGGCGCTCATTTTCAAACGGTAGTGCGCCAATTATTTCGGATAAAAAGCTTTCAGATGCTTTATCGCCATGTAATATACAATTTTCTGATCCCTCTTCATAATTAATCACAAATTGAACCGCTATCTTCGCCTTATTAGGCCAAGTTACTTTTGGCGTTTCCGCTCCGTATCCTTTCATATCTCTAGGATAATTATTCATATTTACCGCTCTCATGCTAATGTCAACTCGATAACTTCATTTTCAAAGGTTAATTCGTCGCAGTTATTGCCTGGCCCTGCCCTATCAACTACCACAAAAAGATGATCTTTCTTTTCAGAGATTAAAGGCATATGCCAAACGCCTGCGTGAAAATTAAAGCCTTGCTTACCGTTAGTCACAAAAGCTTGTAAATTAGCACTACTGACTGATTCACCTTTAGGCGCCACAACAATCACCACAGGGGCATCAAATAAGGGAATAAAAGCCTGACTTCCTTTGGGGTGCCGCTCAATCAAATTAAATTTATGTGGAAACTGTTTAGCATCGTTAATTTTAAAATAGCTAATAATTGCTCGGCCGCCAGACTCAACATCAATATCAACTTTAGCGAGATCATGATATCTTTCAACGCCACCGGCATTAATACTGAAATGCTGAGCTTGGTCAATTTCTATCACATCGCCGAACGAGGCAAAGGCCTTTCGAGTTAACGGTTTTGTTAATAGCACAGAAGATTTCATGAACTTTCCTTTTGATTAATTTACCCTTTGATTACTCTCGTTCTTGATACCACTTTGCCAGTACTTCTCGTTCCTCATCAGTAATACCGGTCATATTTCCAATTGGCATTGCTTTTAGTACTACTGCTTGCTGGTAAATCTGCGTAGCTTGAGACTGAATTTTTTCAGCGGTGTCATAGGTATAACCTTTAGGCGCAGCAGCAAAGCCGAGTTGCGTTGGTTGTAGAGAATGGCATGATACACAGCGTGCTTTAATAATTGATTGCACCTGTGAAATGGTCACTTTAGGTACTGATGGATCGCTAGGTTTCACATAAATAGCTTTAGGCGCCATAACCCAGATAACAAAGAACATAATAATAATTGCCGAAATTAACGCTCCGGTTAAAGGCTTGCCTTCGCCATGACGTGACACAAAGAAAATACGAATTAATGCACCAGCCATAGAAATTGCGATAAGAATTAACCAGTTGTATTCGTGGCTATAAGTCATTGCATAGTGATTACTTATCATGGTGAACAACACGGGTAAGGTAAAATAGGTGTTATGAACTGATCGCTGTTTGCCTGCAATGCCGGGCGCTGGGTCAACTGCTTCACCTGCACGTAGTCTTTCTACCATTTGCCTTTGACCAGGAATGATAACAAACAACACACTCGCTGCCATAATAGTGCCTAGCATAGCGCCAAAGGTCATAAAAGCGCCACGACCACTAAAAATATGCGTTAAGGCATAGGCTGCAATTGATACCAGTGCAAAAATAACAATACCCAAAAGTAAATCGTTTTTTGCTAAAGCTGATTTACATAAAAAATCGTAAATGATGTAACCACCAAACATAAACCCTAAGCTAATAGCAATTGCCGTGCCTTGTGATATTTCAGCTATACTTGGGTCGATCAGGTAAATATCTGCGCCATACCAATAAACAATGGCCATTAAAAAGAAACCACTAATCCACGTAGTATAAGCTTCCCATTTAGACCAATGGAGATTGTCGTCTAGCGCTTCATTTTTAGGCCCTAACATATATTTTTGTGAATGATAAAAACCACCGCCATGTACTGCCCATAGCTCACCGAATACACCATTTTTGGTATCAGCAGATTTTTTAGGGGCATGTAATGAGTTATCTAACATAACAAAATAGAATGATGCGCCAATCCAAGCAATACCTGTAATGATATGCAGGCTACGCACTAAAAAATTTAAAACATCAAAAAAATACGCTTCCACTTTATTGTTCCTTTAAGCAATGATTTGTACATTCATTATTCAACGCCAACTTAGCATAAGTAACCAAAACACAATTGTCAACAATACTGTTTACAACTCTATAACAATCAAGTCAGTTAAATTTTAAAGCGAAAACAGCGAAAGCGAAAACAACAGAGTAATAGGTATGATTACGACACACTTAGCGAATTTACAGGGAATACGAGAGTTTTACGGGTATTGAGAGGTATTTCATAAGAAAACAAAAATTTAAAAAGGTGTTACAAAGAACTACACTTCCGCTTGTAATGACATGCCACACCCTTTTAAAATAATATGTTTTATAGTTCTTTTTGCGTCGTCGAAGTCTTCTTTTGTGAGCGGCCTTGCTAACGCAGCCTCAATTTCAACTGAAAAATTGGCATAATGCTGCGTTGCGCCCCAAATAGTAAATAACAAATGATAGGCGGATATATTATCTATTTTACCTTGTGCTTGCCATGCTTCAATAACCTTGGCTTTTTCAGTAATCCATTGCTTAAAATCAGTCTTTAAATATTGGCTTAAATAGGGGGCGCCATGTAAAATTTCACTGGCAAATATAATTGAAGGAGTGGGATTAGTGCGTGAATACTCAAGTTTTGCATCGATGTAATTGGCAATTGCTTGGGCGGGATCATCATTGGGTTTTATATCCGCAAATGCTTGGTTCCATAAATCAATAATATTAGTGAGCACAGCGCCGTAGAGCGCTAATTTGTTAGTAAAATAATAATGTACATTGCTTCTTGGTAACTTTGCCGTTTCGGCAACTCGCGCTATTGATGCACCATTAAAGCCATATTTTTTAAATTCTTCTGCGGCCGCCTCTAATATTATATTTTTGTTAAGTAAACGTGTTTTTTGTTGCGTGCTAACCAAGGCATCACTTGTAATTCTTACCATATTGTAAACCTATTTACTCATAAAAACGTTAACTAACGTTTTTTGAATATATCAACTAAATCATCAGAGACTTCTTTCTTATCTAACTTTAACCGCATCTCAATTCCGTGAATATGATGATGCATAAGTGTTGTCGCTTTTTCAACCTGACCTTTTTGCATAGCATCAATGAGTTCAAAATGTTCAAAATGAGAGCATTTTGGTGCATCTGGCTGTTCATACAGCACAATCACTAAAGAGGTTTGTGGCACTAAGGCTGTCACAATACGCTCAAGCGTAGCGTTTTTTGATATTTTAGCCAACATTAAATGAAAATCGCCGCCTAACTGAATCACTTCAACTGTGTGCTCATGATCGATATGTTCTTGCTCAGCTTTGACTATTTTTTTAAGCAACTCATAATCACTATTCGTAGCGTACTTAATGACATCTTTGACGATAGCGACTTCGATTAATTTTCTAGCGTCTAGAATATCTTTAGCTTGTTTAGCGGTTGGGCTTGCGATAAAAGCCCCTTTATTAGGTTTGATTTCAATGATGTGATCTTGTGAAAGGCGCAACAAAACGCTACGAATAGTAGTGCGACCAACATTAAATATTTTTGATAAATTTTCTTCTGTAAGCCGAGTACCTGGACGTAAACGAAACGATAAAATCGCATCGAAAATTTCTTGGTATATTTCTTTATCGCTTATTTTTTTCTTTTTGTCCAATTCTAGTTGCTCTGTCATCACATTCCTAAATACAAATAGACCACTTTGTGCTGAATACCTTGGCATATAATATAAGTATATATACTTTTATACTTACTTTCTGTAAAGCACTACCTTTATTTAATAATGATGTTTAATCTAGTTCTATGTAATAACGATGTAATACTTTATTTATCTTAAATTTTGTATGAAAATACTGTATATTTAGAGGCCTAATTAGCTGCATACTTATTGCAACCTTGTTTCCTTATTTTAATTTTCATTCAAATTTTATAAACAGACTTATTATATGAAGTGTATCTTTAAAAACATCACCCTGCTTACAAATAAAATAAACAATCACTTTTATCAGACACTTAACATAGGCACACACACATGTTAGCAAAGCGAATAATTCCTTGTTTAGATGTTCGTGATGGTAAAGTTGTTAAAGGCGTTCAATTTAGAAATCATGAAATTATTGGTGATATTGTTCCCTTAGCCCAAAAATATGCTGAAGCTGGCGCAGATGAACTGGTTTTTTATGACATTACCGCAAGTTCTGACGGTCGCGTGGTTGATAAAAGTTGGGTTAGCCGTATTGCTCAAGTAATTGATATTCCTTTTTGTGTCGCTGGCGGCATTAAAAGTGAAGCTGACGCCAAAGAAATATTGATGATGGGCGCAGACAAAATCAGCATTAATTCTCCTGCGCTTCGTGATCCAACACTCATTTCACGGCTTGCGGATCATTTTGGTCAACAGTGTGTCGTTGTTGGTATTGATAGTTTTTATGATAAAGACACCAACCAATACCAAGTTTATCAATTTACTGGCGATGAAAAGCGCACTCAAAAAACCAACTGGACCACCTTTGACTGGATAGAAAAAGTGGTTAGTTTAGGCGCTGGCGAAATTGTGCTTAACTGCATGAACCAAGATGGTGTTCGCCAAGGTTACGATATTAAGCAATTAAAACAAGCGCGTGATGTTTGTAGCGTTCCGTTAATCGCTTCTGGGGGCGCTGGTACTATGGAACATTTCGCCCAAGTTTATCAACAAGCCGATGTTGATGGCGCACTAGCGGCATCAGTATTTCACAAAGGCATTATCCCGATAAGCGAATTGAAAGCTTATTTGAAAACACAAAATATTGAGGTAAGACCATGTTAGTACACAAAGATAACATTAATGAATTAGCATGGCAGAAAATGGATAACCTTATTCCTGCTATTATTCAACACGCGGCTACGGGTGCGATATTAATGCAAGGCTATATGAGTCAAGAATCATTAATTGCCACGCTAAATTCAGGAAAAGCCACTTTTTTTAGCCGTTCAAAACAAGCGCTTTGGGTAAAGGGTGAAACCTCAGGTAATTTTTTAACAGTTGAGCAAGTACTAACCGATTGTGACCAAGACAGCTTATTAATTGCTTGTACGCCTATAGGCCCAAGTTGTCACCTTGGAACAGAATCTTGTTTTCCTGAACAAAAGTTAACGCAGCAAAACTTTTTAAGTCAACTTGAACAAGTTATCACTAGCCGTAAAGGGGATGATCCTAAAGAAAGTTATACAGCGCATTTATTTTCTCGCGGCACCACCAAAATAGCTCAAAAAGTAGGGGAAGAAGGCGTTGAAGTTGCCCTTGCTGCGGTTGCTGAAACGAAAGAAGATTTATTGGGCGAATGTGCAGATTTGTTTTATCACACGCTGGTTTTATTAGCAGATCAGAATATTGATTTAAGTGAGGTAATGTCTGTTTTACAACAACGACACAATAAATAGTTTAAGTAAATAATTAAAATAGGCTTAACCTGCTTTTTGATAAAAGTATGCATCCTTGTTATAACTAGTATTGATGCATATTTTTGTGATTAACTATTGAAAAAATATACTCTCATTTTATCTTTTTACTATTTTCTTTATAAGCTTTATGTTTTACCATTTTTACTCCCCAGTTAAGCTTATTATCTCTTAACCACGTAAGTATATATATTTAATCTATAGTATTTGTTTAAATATTCGATTTCACTTAAAATACGTTATAATTTTTTGCAGGTCACTCAAGTTTTCCCTTACTTAGGCGTCAAACAGTCAATTAAAATTCTTATATTTGAATTATTCTAACATGATCAAAAAATCAATAAATAACCTTTTCAATTATAATTTATTACGAGATATAAGAAAATAATCATGAAAAATATGCTAGCTAATTCAATTAAGCAACGGATTCCTCAATCGCCAAATTTCGCAATAAATTTACTTTTAATTATCACCTGTTTACTCACTTTATCAGCAAACGCATCACCTGAAATTACTGGTGGCACAACCATGACATATTTATCGTCTGATAATGATAATATTAATAATGAATTAACCTTTTCATCGGATCTGGTGTTCACTTGGTCATTGGATCAAGATTCATTTTATCTTTATTTAGAAGCCTATAACTCGCCCAAAAGCAATGCCATTTCAAGTATTTTACCTGAAGCAAATACCGATGCTGGTAGTGCATTAGATGAGGACAGTAAAGGACGTATTCAAATTTCCGAAATAGGCTATCGTTATATAATAGATCAATCTCAGTCTTTAACTTTTGGATTAATTGATGTCAGCGGTTATTTTGATCAAAGTAGGATAGCGAGTGATGAAAACACCCAGTTTTTGGGTGTTTCCTTTGTGCAAAACCCAACCATTGAATTTCCTGATTATGCCTTGGGTATGGTATATAAAAATTCTTTTCAAACAGGTTTAGTATTTCGTAGCGCAGTTTCCTCTTCACATGGTATTTCGGATAACCCCAATTTGTCCTATTCACAATTAGTGGATATTAATAGTGATAATAAAGGGTTATTTTTAATTTCATCACTCTCACAGCACTTGGGTGATTGGTTATTCAAAGGTGGCGTTTGGCTAAATACAGCTGATCATCAAACATTTGATAATAGCGACTCTGACAAAAGTAATTATGGCGGATATTTACTGACTGGTTATCAAGTCAATGGACATGGTATAAATTTACGCCTAGGTACTTCTAAAGAATCAGTATCATTAGCAGAAAACTTTATTGGTGTTAGTTATCAATATAAACAAGCATCATGGGCTTTTGGACTAGGTGCAGCAAAAATATTTTTGTCTGACTCAATTTCTAATGCAGCCAATAAAGACACACAACAACTAGAAACCTATGCGCGTTATAAAATTAACACGAATTTTTTAATTACTGCAGATATGCAATACTTGAGAAATAGTAACTTTAACTTTACTGATGTTATTTATACAGAAAATCAAAAATTATTAGGTTTAAGACTAACTTATTTAATTGAATAAATTAACACCGACAATATATAAAAACGCAAATATCATGGTTATCTACAATTATTAACAGTATAGAAGTATTAATGAATTCGAAAACCACTTGGCAAACTAAGCACTTTAATGAGTTATCTCTAGATCAATTATATGATTTATTGAAATTGCGCATCGATGTTTTCGTTGTTGAGCAAACTTGTTATTACCCAGATCTTGATAGTAATAAAGATCAGTTAGATAGACATAAAGACACACTACATTTATTAGGCTACCAAGGTGAGACTTTAGTGGCTTATTTACGTATATTAGCCCAAGGGCAAAGTTATGATGACTACATTAGCATTGGTCGTGTAGCCATAGCAGAGCATGCCAGAGGCACAGGTTTGGGTCATGAACTAATAACAGAGGCGCTTGATTTATGCCTACAGTACTTTCCTAAGCAAAATATTAAAATTTCAGCGCAAGAGCACCTCATTAACTATTACCAACAACATGGGTTTGAGCAAGTGTCCCAAATGTACCTTGAAGATGATATCCCCCATGTTTCCATGGTTAAAAACACACTTATTTAGGGACGCGACTACGACAACATTTAAGTGAGAGCCAACGTTAATTCAAGTCCATCTTTAATCACAAAACTAAAAACTCGCCAAAGCGAGTTTTTATAAATAGGTATTACATTAAGTTAAGCAGAATGCATTAAGATAATTTTTCACTTAACAAGGCATTAACGGTTTCAACTGCTTGGGTACCATCTATCGTTAAATACTGACAGTTGCCAGATTTAGCTTCAGCTTGGTAAAAGTTTACTAACGGTTTAGTTTGTTCGTGATAAATAGCTAAACGCTTACGCACTGTTGACTCTTCATCATCAGGGCGAATTGATAAATCGTCACCAGTAACATCATCTTTACCTTCAACTTTAGGTGGGTTATAAACAAGATGGTAAACACGACCTGAGCCAGAATGAACTCGACGGCCAGCCATACGTTCTACAATTACTTCATCTGGTACATCAAACTCAAGTACATGGTCAACACTAACGCCATTTTCTTTCATTGCATCCGCTTGTGGAATGGTACGAGGGAAACCGTCAAGCAAGAATCCTGCTTTACAATCATCTTGAGTAATACGCTCTTTCACTAAACCGATAATTAGATCATCAGACACCAATTGACCAGCATCCATAACCGCTTTAGCTTGTTTCCCAAGTTCACTACCCGCTTTAATTGCAGCACGCAACATGTCACCAGTAGAAATTTGAGGAATACCAAATTTAGCCATTAAAAACTGTGCTTGTGTGCCTTTGCCAGCACCAGGAGCGCCAAGAAGTACAATACGCATATAAATTAACCTTTAAGTGATAATGTTTAAAAGAAATAAAAATAATTACATTAGTACAATACTACTAAGCTATTGAGCTACTGAATGCGACTGCTTAATTAAAAGCGAGTTGATCACACTAATGTAATAATTCTTGATTATTATATTTATCGCGGCAAACACTATACAAGTAAGCCCATAACCAAACAAGCCTAGCATACAAAAAAGGAGCATTCATTTACAGTGAATTGCTCCTTTTTTCGACTAAAGTCTACTGTTTTCTTAGTAAAATCTTTACTTAGTTAAACTTAGCATCAATTTATTTAAACGAGCAACAAAGCTTGCGGGATCTTTTAAACTACCACGCTCTGCTAACATTGCTTGTTCAAACAATACATCAACCCATTGGGTAAACATATCATCGTCTTGTTCATTAGCAACATGTTTTACTAATTCATGCTCACCATTAATTTCAAATATAGGTAAGGTGTCTGGCACTTCTTGGCCAACAGAAGCCATCAGTTTCGCCATTTGGCTACTCATGTCATTCTCGTCGCTAACAATACATGCTGGCGAGTCAGTTAAGCGTTGAGATAATTTAACCTCTTTCACTCTACCTTTAAGCGCTTCTTTAATGCGAACTACAACAGTGTCGAACTCTTTTTCAAGTTTTTCTTGCGCTTCTTTAGTTTCAGCATCATCCATATCGCCTAAATCTAAACCACCACGCGTGACAGATTGTAGCTGTTTACCATCAAATTCATTTAAGTGACTCACTAACCATTCATCAATTCGGTCAGACATAAGTAACACTTCAATACCCTTTTTACGGAAAACTTCTAAGTGCGGGCTATTTTTAGCAGCGGCAAAGCTATCAGCAACAACATAGTAAACCTTGTTTTGACCTTCTTTCATTCGCTCAATATAAGCGGCTAAAGAAACATTTTGCACCGCGCTGTTTTCATTGGTTGAAGCAAAACGTAATAAACCCGCAATTTGCTCTTTATTTGCCATGTCTTCAGCCGGGCCTTCTTTTAGCACTTGACCAAATTCATCCCAGAAACCTTGATATTTTTCAGCATCTTTTTTACCTAGTTTTTCAAGCATTTTCAATACGCGTTTAGTACAACCTTTTCGAATGGCTTGGGTAACTTTATTATCTTGTAAAATTTCACGCGAAACGTTTAACGGTAAATCATTAGAATCAAGTAAGCCTTTAACAAAACGTAAGTACGTTGGCATAAATTGTTCAGCATCATCCATAATAAATACACGTTGTACGTATAATTTTAAACCATGCTGTTTTTCACGATTGTACATATCAAACGGTGCTTTGGTTGGCACATATAAAAGCGAAGTGTATTCTGTTTTACCTTCTACTTTGTTGTGTTCCCATAATAATGGGTCGCCAAAGTCATGTGATACATGCTTGTAAAATTCTTTATATTCGTCTTCAGATATGTCAGCTTTTTCACGCGTCCATAAAGCGGTCGCTTTATTAATAGCTTCCCACTTTGCAGGCTCTGCATCACGTGCTTCAACGCCGTAAGTGGTAACCTTACCTTCATCATCTTTTTCTTCTGCTACTGCTTCAACGGCAGGAACTTCAGGGGTTAACATTTGAACTGATACTGAAATATGATCAGAATATTTAGTAACAATAGACTTTAAACGCCAGTCATCAGCAAACTCGCTTTCATCTTCTTTTAAATGAAGAATAATGTCTGTGCCGCGATTTGATTTGTCAATTTTAGCCGTAGTAAAGTCACCTTCACCAGCACTAACCCATTCAACACCTTCAGATGCATCATCACCAGCACGACGGGTACGAACGGTTACTTTATCAGCAACAATAAATGCTGAGTAAAAACCAACACCAAATTGACCAATTAATTGCGAGTCAGACGCTTGGTCACCAGAAAGCTGAGAGAAAAATTCAGCCGTGCCTGATTTGGCAATAGTCCCTAAATGTTCAATAGCTTCATCAAGGTTCATACCGATGCCGTTATCAGAAATAGTTAGCGTGTTGTTTTCTTTGTCACAACTTACGCGAACTCTTAATTCACCATCACCTTCAAATAAATCTGCATTTGATAACGCTTTAAAACGCAATTTATCTGAGGCATCTGCCGCATTAGAGACCAATTCACGTAAGAAAATCTCTTTATTTGAATAAAGGCTGTGGATCATTAGTTGAAGTATCTTTGCGTTATCAGATGCAAACGCATGTTTTTGCGGTGTTTTTTCTGTTGTCATTCTTTTTTCCTACTCTGTTTTTCAATTTGGTAAATGTTCAAATGGCTTAACTTGAACCGCAATGGGTTAAAACGGGTCACTGTCTGCTACTTGATTTGAGGATCATTAATTGATTTTCAAGGGAATGGGGGTTATTTATTTTGGTTTCGAAAGTTCAAAGTTACCAAAGCAGTCTTTTCAAACTTCTATTTTCCAACTAACCGTTGACAGTGAACTGACTCAGGCATTCTCTGCTTACGCATTATTCCTTAAAGGCAAAAAAATTGTTGGTATTGAAAGAGCAAAATATAGTATTGTTTTTGCCAGAGGGAACTTTTTAGACAATGAATATAATGAATTGGTCAAGTTGGAATTAGAACAAGATCTTTATTTTCATGAGTTTGCTGACCTTACGAGTGATGAGTTGCATCAATCCTTTCAAGCACTTTTTAATGAGCAAGCATTTAAGTCTGTCTAAAAATAAAAACTAGTGCTTTGCATAGCAATAACACTAACATTGATGTTACTGACTGGTTTAAGGCAATCACTCATAAAATTGATAAACTAGGTCTGTTAGGCGATAAAATAACCACGGAACTTATTCAATTTTGTAAAGCGATGGAATTGGAAGTGGTTGTTGAATACATTGAAAATAAAAAAACTTTTGAGTTACTTAAATCGCTAAATGTAGATTATTTTCAAGGGTATTATTTTCATAAACCTGAATTGTTAAATTAAAAAACCAGTCTGTGTAATATATTTAATTTCACTTTATTCATTGATAATACTTATGTTTATTAATTTGTCCAAGTAAAAACTATGGATAAATAAAATCAGTTAAAGCATTAACATATGACTATTTAAAAATGGTAACTTTTTCGTCCTGAAAGCGCATGAGATAAAGTGTTTCCGTCAACATATTCAAGTTCACCACCTACTGGTACGCCATGCGCAATACGTGAAATATTAACTTGATATTGTTGCGCTAATTCAGCAATAAAGTGCGCGGTAGCTTCGCCTTCAACCGTTGGGTTGGTTGCTAATATCACCTCTTCAAACTGCCCTGTAGCAAACTGTTTTTCCAAAATATCTAAACCTAAATCATCAGGCCCTATACCATCAATTGGGGATAAATGCCCCATTAACACAAAGTATTTGCCTGTAAACTCACCCGTTTGTTCAATAGCAATAACATCGCCTGGGCTTTCAACAACACATAAACTCGTTGCTACTTTTCGTTTAGGGCTTTGACAAATTTCACAGAAATCTTGCTCGGTAAAATTTCGACACGATTGACAATGACCAATATCTGTCATTGCCACCGCTAAGGTTGCTGCAAGCTTACTACCGCCACGGCGGTTTCGTTCTAATAACTGAAATGCCATCCGTTGAGCTGATTTTGCCCCAACACCGGGTAAACACTTTAACGAGTCTATAAGCTCTTGTACTAAGGGGCTAAATTTCATAAAAATACACTTTTAAAAGTTGTAAATAACAGTAAGCTATCAAGAAAACTATACAGAAAACCATGCAGAGAACTATAAAGGGCTCGATACTGGGTAAAGTACCTGATCTTTATAACCTGTGGTAATTGGCATAAAACCAGACAATAACTGATCTAGTTCATTATCACCAGTATCACTAATTAAAGGTTTGTTATTTAACGCCCTTAATTTTGCTTTAGTCGCAATAATGATGATATTTTCTTTTCCACCCTTTTGTTCAATAATAAAACGAATAATTCGAGGGCTTAATTGCTGATTACCACGGCCAAAAATATGACCTTGCCCACCAATCAAGGTAATCACTAAATTTATATTTTGCTTGGCTTGCTTTGCTAACATAAGATGCTGCCATAGCTGATTTTCAGTTATATCACTGTCAATTAAGGTTTTATTTTTTACTAGGTCAACACCAAGTAAAGTGCTATCAAGCCCAAGTTCACTCATTAAAAAATCAGTGGTTGAGCCCGAGCCTATAATGAATAAACTTTCATCATTATCTGCCATATGGGCAATAACATCTTCGCTAATATCATGCAGCACCAATTCATCTGACTCTTTACCACCAGATTTTACCGCTTGAACATACCTCAGCTCACTAGGTATTTGCATTTCACCAAAACGTTTCGCCTTAACAATACCTTGACGAAATAATGACTCATCAATATCCATGACATCACCTTCAGTTAAGGTCACTAATTGTTTGGTGAGCATTAACTCGACCACACGCCCGGCTGCTGTTGGGGTGATGGCATAAACGCCAGAGTGAATTTTACAACCTGCAGGTATGCCCAAAACAGGCACTTGGGAAAACATACGTTGTTGAGAGTTTTGTTCCGCGTTTTGTGACATTATTTTAGCTATATTACGCGCAGTACCGTCACCGCCTGCAAACAAGATAATATCCACTTGCTCAGCCAATAGTGCTGAAACAGCTTGCTCTGTGTCCAAGGCTTGAGTATTTTCATTATGGGTTTGATAAACTATTTCAACGTTAAAGCCTAACGCTTTAGCTGCTTGTTCGCCCATTTGGTTATTTACTGTATAAACAACAATTTCATCTTGATATGGCAGCAAAACGGTTAATGCAGTTTGTGTACGCGCATTGGCTTTTAACTCGGCTCCTAACGCTAAGGCATGTTTTACCATATCATCACTGCCCTTTAACGCAACACTACCACCAACACCGGCTACGGGGTTAATAATCAAGCCTAATTTAAACATGTATCTTCTTCAGTGTTAGTAAAGTGCTCAATCGTTAAGGGCAATGGCGTATTATAAAATTTAGCCAACGCCCCAATAAATTGACTTGCTCTGGTGGGAAAACCTTGCGTTATAAATAGTTGCACTTGCTGAAATACTTTCATTTTAAAACCGTTGCTATTAGCTTGAAAGCCATCTAAATTATCAGAAGACACATGAAATTCTTTTTGCGCTGCCACATTAAAAGCCCACTCTATTGCTTGTGGGATAATCTCAACTTGCTCAAATTTCTTTTGCTGCTTTTCATTCCTACCATCGGGTATGTACCAATAACCAAAATCTTCTAGTAAGCGTCGTGCTTCACCAGCCTGACACCAATGGGCAATTTCATGAAAGGCACTGGCGTAAAATCCGCGAGCAAAAATTATTTGATGATAATGACAGTCTACATCAGCAGGTAGGTATAAAGGCTCATCTCCCCCTTTTATCAACTGAGTATTATACTCGTTGAAAAAAGTGTTATGAAAAAGTGCAATAAGATCTTGATACTGATGACGCATAGCCAATAATAGTTGAGTAAAAATTTTCGCCATTGTAACTAAAAAAAGTGTCTATTTCATCCAAGTCGGATCAGAAAATAGTACACCTTTTTCAACGTTGACAGTTAAATCGGTTAATTCTGATTTTTCACAGCACGATTAATCACTAAATAACCTAAGATACCTGATATTAATGAACCAATAACAATCCCTAATCTATCTTGGTATAGTTGGCTATTAGCACTTTGCTCGAAGGCGAGTGAGCCAATAAACAAACTCATGGTAAAACCAACACCACACAGCAGTGCAACGCCATACAATAATGTCCAATTAACATTTGCGGGTAATTTAGCAAAACCTAACTTAATGGCAATAAAGCAAAAACCAAAAACACCAACCTGCTTACCTACCAGCAACCCGAAAATAATACCTGCAGGTACGGGTGACATCACTTGCGCAACGCCAACATCTATAAAACTGATACCTGCATTGGCAAAGGCAAAAATAGGTAACACGATAAAAGCAACGGTGGAATGCAAGTTCTCTTCTAACGACTTTAGTGGCGAAGGCTCATCGCCTTTGCCTTTTATAGGAATAAAAAAGGCAAGAATCACACCTGCTAATGTTGCATGTACACCTGATTTTAATACCGCTACCCACAAAACAATACCAATAAAAATATAAGGGGAAGTACTGGTCACATTTTTTTTATTAAGCACAAATAAAATAGATAACATACTTGCTGCAATAACAAGCGCTAATGTAGACAGTTGATCAGTATAAAATAGTGCAATAATAATAATCGCGCCTAAATCATCAAATATTGCTAATGAGGTTAAAAATACTTTTAATTGCAGTGGCACTTTCGAACCAATAATCGCTAAAATACCCAAAGCAAAAGCAATGTCAGTTGCCGTTGGAATTGCCCACCCGTTCAGTGCATTTACGTTATCATAGTTAAATCCTGCATAAATCAATGCTGGCATCAACATACCACCTAAAGCGCCAATGGCAGGAAGCGTTACTTGCCCTGGTTGTGATAAGTCACCTTCTAAAAATTCTCGTTTTAATTCAAGACCCACAAGAAAGAAAAACAGCGCCATTAGGCCATCATTTATCCATAAGAGTAGAGGCTTAGCTACCTCAAGTTTCCCTACTGCAACCACTACTGGTACATCAAGTAATAAGTTGTACCAACTAGCCCAAGGTGAGTTAGCAAGAATCATCGCGAAGACAGCAGCAAACATTAAAATAATACCGCTAGCAGATTCCTTTTTTAAAAATGTTTCTATGGTTGTTATGGCCATTTTTTCCTTTTTTCCTTTGTAAACTATGCTGAAACTAAAGACATAATATGTCATCAGTAATAATCAAGGCAACTAATTTATTGCAACTGAGTGTAACTTAATTTTATTAACAATTTCTAAAAATCGATAAAAATTCGGAAATATCACAATAAAACGAAATAAATACATAGTTTATTGATTCAATCTAGCTTGAACTGACTATTTAAGTGTAATATCAATGATAACTAAGTAATAATTTTTTATAGGCTAGCAATGAAAAAACTCGACAATATTGATCTCCGTATTTTAACCCTTTTATACAACGATGCTGATATTACCAATAAGGAGTTAGCTGAGAAAATAGGCATCGCGCCATCAACTTGCTTAGAGCGAGTGAAGCGCTTAAAACAAAACGGGGTGATAAAAGGTGCTTTTATTGATGTTAACCTAAATACCATTGGCGGTAATATTGAAGCAATCGCGGCCATTCGTTTACAACCTTATTCAGAACAAATTGTAAACAAATTCCGCGATGATTTATTGCTATATCCTGAAATATTAAATCTTTATCATATGGGTGGCAGTTATGATTACTATATACATATGTCGGTGCAAGATAGTGAACACTTACGTCAATTTGTTTTTAAAAAAATCACTTCTCGCGATGAAGTTACCACAGTAGAAACATCCCTTGTGTTTGAACACAGTCGCAGTGGCGTGCTACCTAATTTTCAAGAATAGTTATAATACCAATTGAATTAATGAATACACCACTTAGCGAGAATTAAAAG
>TARA_R110002167_G_scaffold50547_1_pt1 | contig 57233 bp, 51 predicted proteins | sample TARA_R110002167 | Tara Oceans TARA_R110002167 (sample SAMEA4398238) | marine metagenome | biome: Polar Biome; feature: [MES] marine water layer (ENVO:01000295) within the mesopelagic zone...; material: water (ENVO:00002006), including particulate matter (ENVO:01000060) such as......
TTAAGCTATTTGCCTGAACCCCTTGGAACTGGAGCGCATTGTAAAGAACTTTTAAAAAGGATCAAGCATTATTTTGAAACTTATATTTGTTCGAATATTAATTGAACTAAATGTAGATTTAACAGACTAACTCATAGACTTATACGTAATTATACGGTTAAATACATGGCAGTAACGCTATATTTACTCGTTTACATGTAATTATTTTCGCTTCTCAAATTGATGGAACAATAGGTAGGGGTTTATTTATTAGTTGGAAGTATCAATGAAATATTTATGTTTTTTATGCACGATTCTTTTAAGTTTTTCTTTCCCAGTTTACAGCAATTCAAATAATTTAATTCAATCTCGACAAGAAAAAGTTCTTACAGACTTGTTTGATCAATTAGTTCAGCGTCAAATAAATTCCGAAGTGGCAATAGAAAAGAGTGTCAATGCCTTGCTTGAAAGTTACCCTGAGCAAATTGATTTAGTTTTAAAAATAGCGATAACTAAATACCCTCAACAATACAAACAAATTATTTGTGGGGCATTACGAGCAGAACCCGCGTTAACTAGTGATGTTATTGATATAATTTTAAATTCTAATATTGCCACTAGCGAAGATGTTATCAGTTTTGCCGTGAATGAAGAGCCAGCTTATGCAACAGAAATTGTTAATGCTGCCGTTATGCATGACCCTTTAAATATAGAAAATATTGTCAGGGTAGCAATAATTACAGAGCCTCTCATGGCAAAACATGTTGTAGACGCCACAATGCAAAGTTATCCAGAAAGAATACTTGATATTCTTGTTGTTGCAATTAAAGCATTACCTAATCAAGTAGTGAATATTGTTAGAGATACGTTGAGAATTTCACCCGATAACACAGAAGTTGTCAGTATTGCTATAAACTCTTCTACTGGTGACAAAGCACGTGAAATTATATCTACGGCTATTAAATCTGGTATTTCTGAAGAGTCTGCAACTGCGGCTGCAATTGCTGGTGGAGCAAAGCAAGCTGACATAGTTAAATTAAATTAAGTTAAATCGCTCAGTTTTTATAATTGCTTTCTTGTGAATACCAAATCATTACCTTGCGTTAAATCGCTATTATATTGATAACCTGCTAAACCAAAGTCTTTTAACTGCTCTACGTCAGTTAATTGATTTTGAATTATATAACGCGCCATTAAACCTCGTGCTTTTTTAGCAAAAAAACTAATCATTTTATATTGACCATTTTTCCAGTCTTTAAATTGCGGAGTAATAATCGTCGCGTTTAACAATTTTTTCTTAACTGCTTTAAAATATTCGTTTGACGCCAAGTTAATTAATACATTATCCCCTTGCTCAGCTAAAGCTTTGTTTAACTCATTAGTAATAATGTCTCCCCAAAATTGATATAAATTGCTACCACGGACATTATCAAGCTTAGTTCCCATTTCTAATCGATACGCTTGCATTAAATCCAATGGTCTTAGCAGACCATACAAGCCTGATAATATGCGAAAATGTTGCTGAGCAAAATCAAAGTCTTCATCACTAAATGAAGCGGCATCTAAACCATTGTATACATCACCATTAAAAGCCAATACAGCTTGACGAGAGTTTTCAACAGTAAATTGCTGTGACCACTCACCAAAACGTGCCGCATTCAGCCCTGCTAATTTATCGCTTAACTTCATTAACGAAGCAATTTGACTTGGGGAAAGTTTTACACAACGCTCAATTAATATTTCACTATGCTCAAGCAAGCTTGCCTGACTCGTTTGAGTTATTGCCAAAGGAGATTCAAAATCTAACTTTTTTGCAGGAGAAACAACAAGTAACATAATATACTTCGACTTAATAATTATATAAATTTAATAATGCAAACTATAACATAGCTTTAATTCAAGTAAGAGTAGCAATCGTAACAAATTAATAGTAATTGCAGTGTATTTTGAAAAATCACGAAAACTTGCAACAAATAGCGTTTAAAGGGTACATTTATCATATTAATGTAGTAATATTTCATCAATTAGTCCCGTCTACTTTTATTTTTAGCAAAGCGCATAGGTATCATTATGAATAATTCTCCCTCTCAACTTGAACAATTAAAGCAAATGACCACGGTAGTTGCCGACACCGGTGATATTGAAGCCATTGCCAAATTTCAGCCACAAGATGCGACCACTAACCCATCGCTTTTATTAAAAGCTGCTGCGCTACCCTTATATCAAAACCTACTAATCAATGCTGTTGCATGGGCAAAAGGGCAATCAAACGATGCAACACAACAAGTGAGTGATGCTGCTGACAAGCTTTCAGTTTTAATAGGATTAGAGATATTAAAAACAGTGCCAGGTCGTATTTCTACTGAAGTAGATGCGCGACTTTCATTCGATACGAGCGCTTCTATCGCCAAGGCTCACAAATTAATAGCGATGTACAATGAAGCAGGTATTAACAATGATCGTATTTTGATCAAACTTGCCTCAACTTGGGAAGGTATCAAAGCTGCCGAGCAACTTGAGCAAGAAGGTATTAACTGCAACCTAACTTTACTATTTAATTTTGCACAAGCAAGAGCATGTGCAGAAGCGGGTGTTTATTTGATTTCTCCCTTTGTTGGCCGTATTCTAGATTGGTTCAAAAAAGACACAGGCCGTTCTGAATACCCAAGTGATGAAGATCCTGGTGTAGTATCAGTGACTAGCATTTATAACTATTACAAAAGCAAAAGCTATAACACAGTCGTCATGGGTGCTAGTTTTAGAAATACAGGTGAGATATTAGCACTTGCTGGCTGTGATCGATTAACTATCAGTCCACAACTGATGGATGAATTAGCAAGCAGTACTGCAGATGTAGAGCAAAAACTTAACGCTCAAGATAGCAATGAAGCTGTGGTAAAAGAAATAGCACTTACAGAAAATCAGTGGCGCTGGCAGATGAATGAAGATGCGATGGCAACGGAGAAACTAGCGGAAGGAATTAGAAACTTTGCTATTGATCAAGTTAAACTAGAAAAACAATTAGCTGAGATGTTGTAAAAAATACTCCGCTAAATCAATAACTGTTCAAGTTAAATGCCTTACCTTGAACAGTTATAATTCCCTATAGCAAACCTTGCTGAGTTAAATAGTGACGTACTTCTGTTAAATATTCTTTATATTTCTGCCAATTTCCGACTGATTTATTATTAATAGGACGCCTCACCTGAACTGCACTAGCAGTAGCAACAGGAGCGATGTTTTTATGGGTATCTAAACATTGCTCTTGCCAATCAAGTCCGCAAAATTCAATAATTTTTTCTGCTTCGTCTTTCGGGTTATTAACTAACTTTTCATAATTAACCACATAAAAATTATTAGGGTATAGCGTTAACCATAACTTTGTTAATTCTTTAAACTGATGATAAAACTGGGCGGTTGTTTGTAAATCGTAAGCATAATTATAATAAGAAAAATTCACGGCGAACAGTTGTCGATAATTACTGACAATGGTATCGAGTGGCCCTCGGTCTAAACAAATAATTTTTGCCTGTGGCAAGGCATTAATAATAAAACCCGCATATAAAACATTTAACGGCATTTTATCAACAAATTTAGCACTCTTTCCAGTGATCGCTCTAGTGCTATTAATATAAGACTCACCTAGTTTAGTAAAATCAATATTGGCTGCTGCCAAAACGGTTTCTTTGTCTATCACTTTATTGGTAGATGTTTTTGACAATTCTTTTAGCAATAAACCAAAATGCTGTAATTCACCGGCACTAGTCACATCAGAATGCTTTGATAATATTCGCTCAACTAAAGTTGTACCCGTTCTAGGCATTCCTACCACAAACAAAGCTTCGCTTGAGTTAAAGCCAGCATTTACATCAAAAATAACACCAGAATTAAGAGGCTTTGCTATTTGGGTTTGCTCAGATAAGTCATTTACTTGCTGCTTGGTTGTTTGTTGAGCACTAAAAAGCGCGGTTAAGCTGGCAAACATTTGTTCATCATCTTCAAAGTGATAATCTAATTGCGATAACTTACTCTTTTTACTTTTATTTAAGTAACTATAAGCTTTGTCATAATCACCCAGTGCTTCATGTTCTCTTGCTAATGCATGACCAATGTATAATAAGTCGTCTGTTTGAGTGAGTTGTTGATAAAGCCTAGTTAGTCTTTCAATATGATTATTAGACCCCGTAATATCTCCTAAACTCGTCAATGCCGCATGGGCCTTACAATATTTAGGCATCAACTCGATTGTTCTTTCGTAAGCTTGTCTCGCATGGGTAAATTCACCAGTAAATTTTAACGATGCACCAAGATTGAAAAAGAAAATGCCATTATTTTTATTAGCCGCCACGGCTTGTTGAAAAAAAGGAACCGCTTGTTGATGCAAGCCAATTTGGCTATACGCCACACCGATAGTATCAAGGGTTAATGCTGAGGTAGGCTTTAAGTTCGCAGCGAGGTTTGCATAATGCAGCGCCTGAACATGATCGTTAACAAGCGCGTATTGCTTGGCTAGTTGGGCAACATATTCTACTTGCTTAGGCGCAAGTACAATTGCTTGTTTTATTAGCTCAATAGCCTTAGTAGTGTTGTGGTGAACACTAGCAATCATGGCCAATAAAAAATAGCCGTCAGCGAAATGTTTATCTTGCGATAAAATACCCATAATATACTGATGAGCTTGCTGATATTGACCTTGATTAAGTGCTTGCTGTGCTTGTTTGTGAAGTTGCTGAATGTTGTCTGTCATTGACATTGTTACCCTGAACAAATTTAACTCGATAATAATTGTTAATATACACTCTTTCACATCCATGTGACCGCGACATACCGTTTATTCTAAACATAAAAAAAGGCATTGAACCTGTTATTCAATGCCTTAGATACTTTACCTGTTAATAATTATATATCGAACATATTGTTTATCAAAAATTGTTTATCAAAAATTGTTTATCAAAAATTATATATCAAACATATAATCAAAACGTAAACCTATTCTACGTGGTGTCAGCAAGTAGTAACCATAGTTGCGCTGAATTTCTGCAGCATTTGTATTCATTTCAGGAAACTGAGCTAAACCAATATCGCCTTTGTCACGTCGAACTGAAGTGTAGGCATATTTATTAAACATGTTATCAGCATACAAGGTCACTGACCATTCATCGCCAGATATGCGTGCCGAAATATTGCTAAGCGCATAACCGGGGATCACCTCACCATCAGCACGTAAGCCTAACTTACTGTAAATATCACTTTGATAAGTTAAACCATAATTAATATCAAGTAATTTATCATCAAAGATATCTGTCGTGTAGGTTAAGCCTAACGATGATTGATGCTCTGGTGAACCGGGCAGTCTGTCGCCATCTTTACCATCATAGAAATTTTGCAAATCGCTGCCTTTATCGCCAAACACGCCAAATAAATAAGGGGCATCAGCAGTTAATTCAGCTTTAGTATAAGCATAGGTAGCATATGCGGTTATACTATCTGACAGCATAGCACGGGATGAAATTTCAATACCTGAAGATTCAGCAGTACCAGCATTTGAGACAATACTTGTTTGGCCATTTACCGTAACACCTGCCACTTGAGCATCATCCCATTGCACTAAAAACAACGCTGCATTAAAGTGAAATTTATTAGCTAACCAAGAGCTTTTCATGCCCAACTCATAGTTTGTGCTGGTATCAGCGACATATAGCTGTTCATTAGGTAAAGCACAAATTGTTTGTTGATCAATGTCATCAGGACAAGCACCAACACCATTTGCACCACCAATTCTAAAACCATCGCTGATGGTCGCATAGGCCAGAAAGTCTTCATTTACTTGATAACTAACATTGAATTTCAATAAATTACCATCATCATCGGCAGCAACATCTTTAAACTCAAGGTTAATTTCATCAGGCCCAGCTCCTTCCCATAAGGTATTTAGTAAAGGCAAGTCAACACCTGAAGATGATTTTACGTCATATTGATAAAAACGAGTACCAACAGTAAATGCTAACTTATCGGTAGCTTGGTAGCTTAATTCACCAAAAATAGCCATTTCGGTGACTTCGCTATCCACAATAGAAAAATACTCTAAATTATCAGGCCGTGTTTGTGCTGCTCCCCAATTATCTACCGCATATTGGCCAAAACCGGGGGTAAATTCTTTTTCATTAGTATTTGATTCATTTTTATTATAAAAGCCACCAACAATCCAAGACAGTACTGAGTCTTTACTTGATACTAAACGAATTTCTTGGGTAATACTGGTATCTTCAATGATATCACGGGTAAACGCTGAAAAAGCTGGAAATTCTTCATAGCTATAATCTAAGCGTATTAATAAGTCTGTTTGATCACGTTGGCCATCTAACGAAGACTTTGAATAACCTGTTGCTGAGGTTAATTCTGCAAATCCTAAATCAACAGTAACTTCTAAGCTAATTAAAGAGTCTTCTCTTTCCTGTGGCTCTACAAAACGATAACCTGACTCGTAATCACCCATAATGTTTGATAATGGGTTAGCATCACTTAAACTGTTACCATGAACAATAGAGCGACCACCAATTTTTTGTTGCTGATAAAAATATGATAAAGTGCTGTCAAAAGTGTCATTAGGTTGCCAGCGCAGCATTACCTTAGCGGTACTGGTTTGCTCACTATTAACATCATCGACCCGCTTTAAATTTTGACTGACTGCATTAGCATCAGACCAATCAGGATCAGGCAATGAAACACCACCTTCTTTGACTGTATAAGCATAGTCAACATAACCAGGTTCATCTAAATAATTAAATGCGACACGTAAACCTAACGTGTCATCAATTAATGGCGTATTAAAAACAAACCCCGCTTCGCCACCAACATCATCACTTTGAGAAATATTAAAAACATCACCATAAATAGAGCCTGAAACTTCATCTAGCATAGGCTTGTTTGGCAAATAACGTATCGCACCGCCTAAAGTACCAGCACCGTATAAAGTACCTTGTGGTCCAATAAGTACTTCAACTCGTTCAACATCAATAATTTTCATATCAACGAAAAGAGGAATTTCTCCGACATAAGTAGCCACAGTACCACCGTCAGAGCCAGGACCTGATGAGTTAGTATTCAAACCACGAACAATAATAGGAGAGCTTGAACGCCCCCCTTGGTCTTGAATAGTAAGACCTGGAACCCAACGAGCCACTTCAGACAGCTGAGTTATATTTTGATCTTTCATAACATCAGAATCAAGTGCAGTAATATTCATTGGTGCTTCTTGAACCGTTGAAGCGCGACGAGAGCCCGTTACCTCTATACGCTCAATACCTTCTACTTTACTGTCTGTCTCTTCAGCCAAAATGTAACCATTCACCGTGAAAGCTGAACTTAACGCCAAGAAAAGCGCGGATTTTTTGAAAATCTGCTTAGTGTGCATACCTTGTATTCCTCTTAGTTTATAATTTTTTTATTGTCAGTATTTGCCCGAAGTTTTGGTTGGTTTTTTATTTTAAAATAAATCGAAGTACTCATGTTAAATACCAGCGAGTTATCAGACCAAAGCATACAATGAATAGCAAATACTAGATTATCATGCCATATTTTAAACTCGCTGTCTCCCGTCACTATTACTATAAAACCCCGTCACACATGGGATTCAGGAGGACATGCATTTTTTTAGCATAATTATTTAAGTGTTTAATTATTTAATTACTTCACTAAAATTTATATCTCCCCCCATAATCTTATTTTTTTAAGGGTTAGTAGTTGAAAGTAGCCATTGGCTATACTTGCTAATTTATCGACAATATTAGGTCTTGCATGACTAAAATAGAGGTTACTCTTATTTATATACTATTTTATTATCGCAAATTTTGTTATAGCTAATATTAGAACAATCTGGAGCGCAAGGGACTTTTTCGTTTGAGTATAAGTATTCAATTTAAAAATTAAATAATTATCACTGCTATTACTTTTGTTATAGAAATCCTTCTATTACCACGTCAACTCACTATTATTTTCTAACAAGTTTTTTTTGCACAAAAAGGTGGTTTTTATTTGCATAAATTAAAAAGTATGGTATTAAAAAGGTGCAGTTGATTTATGTTTTTACAGAAAATCTATCAAGGGGTACTTTTATGGATAATTTAAGCCAAGTGTTGAAGTCAGTTAGCCAACCCGCAAAAGGAAAATCCGCGTCAAATAAAAAAAGAAAATGGCGCGAAATTGAACAGTTAAGAGATAAATTCCAGCTCGAAAAAGAACTAAAAATATATGAAGACTCGTTAGAGTATATGTTGGAAGAATTTTAACCCGCCTTTCTTAAATAACTTGTTCACAATAAAAACCCAGCTAAGCTGGGTTTTTTAATGCTTACTCGAAATAGACTAACGTTATCTTTAAAAGGAACATTGACAAAATTAAAACAAGCGTTTAACTTTCTAACAATTATTTACTTTAAATCGCTAATTATCTTCATATGTCAAAAACACTCATTAATTTTGTTCACGCTAATGGCTTTCCTGCCGGAAGCTATCAAACGCTATTCAGTTATTTTCCAGAGCAATATCAAGTGGTATCTCATGAAAAATATGGTCATGACAAGCAATACCCTGTGGAAAATAATTGGCAACCTTTAGTCGATGAACTGATTAATTTTGTTAAACAACAGTTAGAAATTCATCAATGCGAGCAAATGATTAATGTTGGACATTCATTTGGCGGTGTTATTGCTTTTATTGCCGCTTGCCAGCAACCTAAATTATTTAAGGGATTGATCATGCTAGATCCCCCTGTGATAACAGGTGGTACCGCGCTTGCGATGAAGTTTATTAAAAAAACACGACTGATTGATAAATTTAGCCCCGCAGGCAAAGCAAAAGTAAGAAGAACACAATGGCCGTTAGGCTCTGATATCGCACAGTTATTTGCTCAAAGACCGTTGTTTAAGAACTTTGATAAACGATGTTTAGCAGACTATGTTCGATGTGGGATTGTTGAAAAGAATGGACAATTAGAACTCGTTTTTTCGGCACAAGTAGAAGCAGATATATTCAGAAACTTAGCCGAGAATCTATCTAGCTATAAAAATCAACTGAAAATACCTACCAGTTTGATATACGCTGAACAAACCGATGTTTGTCCACATAGCTTTTTTAGAAAGTTTGCTAAATTAAACAAAAAAATTCAACTAGTTACAACCTCTGGTGGTCATATGTTTCCGCTTGAACAGCCTGAAAAAACAGCTCGATTGATAGCCGACATTATTGGTAGTCGCTAACTATTTTTTCTTTTCCTCCAAACTTGAGCGTGGCGAACTTATTGTTGTTTTCAAACGTGGTTAGAATAAAAAACAGCAAAAATTTGACGCTCATATTTCAATCAACCGTAATGGTTTTATTTGACAAAAAAAGTAATAATACAACTCTATTGTTCAAAAGAACAACAAACTAAATTCCATTTGTTTTTCAAGTAATTAATAAACACATCCTTTATAAAAACACCGTCAAAATTTCAGTTGGCATAACATTTGCCTTTTCATGATATAGAAACTATTTTACTGTGAAGGTTTGTTATGTATCTCCCCAACCTATCTAATTTAAACTTATCTTATTTCAATATATCTGCTCTTAAAAATAGCATCTGCTTACTATTTTGTTTCTCTCTCTTTGCTTGTAGCTCGACAGAACAAGTGAGTGAGAATTACTTTACCGAGCGTGGTTATACTCGAGGTTTTATCAGTGAAAATTTTGTCCATAGTCAATTTATGATAATCAATGAAAACACAATTAGGAAACCATTACTTTCTGATCATCAATTAATGATGTCACTTTTAAATAGACCAATGACAACAGATCAAGCAATGATGTTAGCCTTTGCCCAAGAAAGAGCCAGTTACAGTAATGATTATTCAAATTATGCGGTTGAAATTAAAGGAGATAAAAGCTCTGACAAACCTAATGATATAACTGAACATGCTTACGCTCAATTAATAGCAGACGATATTAATGCTGTGAGTATTATAGCACCACAATAAAGTTGTATAATTTTAAAGCCATAGAGTTTTCGTAAAAAATGAGCAATTTCACCAAATAGTTAGTTATTTCACAAAACCAACAACAACTTATCATTGTTAATATTCGTAACTCTTTGTTACACAAGCGTTATCACTTGTTGGCATAGTGTGTGCTATTTTTAATGTAATTAAAATAGTTTCACTCTATGGATAAACAAATGCTAACTATTAACACTAAAAAAGCACTCTTAATTTCACTTTTTACTTTCAATGCTCTTTTTCTAGCTAGCTGCGGGGAAACAACCGCAAAAGTAGCAGAAGAAAAAAAGAAGGAATTTGCCATTCCGGTGAGTGTTGCCAGTATCGAACGAAGCAGTATCTCATCTAACTTTCATACTACTGCAACATTAGAAGCTCGTAATGAAGCTGACATTATCACTCGTGTTACCGGTATTATTGAACAGCTAAGTGTTGAAGAAGGAGACTATGTAAAGAAAGGTCAAGTTTTAGCTCAAATCGATCCTCGTCGTTATCAGTTAGCTCTGGATAAAGCCGAAGCGGAGCTTGCCGGCATCAACCAAGAGTTACAACGTTTGTCTTTAATGGTCAAAAAAAAATTGGTCAGCGCCCAAGCATCCGACAAGCTAAAATATCAACACCAAGCCGCTGTAGCAGCGAGTAAACTCGCTGAACTTGATTTGCAAGACAGCCAAATTGTTGCGCCAATTTCAGGATTCATTTCACATCGTTATGTAAAGCCGGGTTACTTTACCCAAGGTTACCAAAAGCTATTTCATATTGTTGATTCAACTAATTTACAAGCCATTGTTTATTTACCTGAGCATCAGTTAAGTAACGTTAAACTAGATCAACAAGCAAATTTGACCTTCAGTGCCCGTGAAAACCAACGTTATCAAGCAATGGTGCGCTCAGTTTCACCTGTGATTGACCCAAGTAGCGGCACCTTCAAAATTATTTTATCTATTGATAATAATCAACAAGAGTTAAAGCCGGGCATGTTTGCACAAATAGCCCTGACCTTTGATACCCACAATGATGCTTTAACGATAGCGAGTGATGCCATTATTACACTAGACAATCACAGCAAAGTTTTTCTAGTAAGAGATAATAAAGCCATTGAAGTAAAGATTAGTAAGGGTTTTATTGAAGATCAACTAACTGAAATCATTGGTGATATTAATGAAGGTGATTTAGTGGTAGTGAATGGTCAACATAATTTAAAAGCTGATATTTTAGTGGAAATACTTAACAAGGACACTTCAATAGAATCAGAAGATTCATTATCAAATGACGATACAGCCATTGTAAAATCACATTAATTCATTTAGTACAAACGCTAACTACCACAGTAATTACTATGTAAGGAATAATAATGAGTTTAGTTGATACTGCCATAAAGCGCCCAGTCACTGTATGGATGTTTACTTTTGCAGTGATTTTGTTTGGCTTAGTTGGGCTGTCCCGTTTGGCGGTAAATTTATTGCCCGAGCTGTCCTATCCAACACTAACAGTTCGCACTAACTATACTGGTGCAGCCCCCAGTGAAATAGAGCAATTAATCACAAAGCCAATAGAAGAAGCGGTAGGTGTGGTTAAAGGACTGAGAAAAATAAGCTCTATTTCAAAAGCAGGTCAATCAGATGTTTTGCTCGAATTTGAATGGCAAACACCGATGGATATCACTAGCTTAGAAGTGCGTGAGAAAATAGATCTAATCAGTCTACCCTTGGATGTTGAAAAACCCTTAATTTTAAAATTTAACCCTTCATTAGACCCTATTATCCGTCTGGGTTTACAAACTACAGATAATTCTATTGCCTCATTAACTAAGTTAAGAACCTTTGCTGAATATGATATTAAACGCCAACTTGAGTCTTTGTTAGGGGTTGCTTCAGTTAAGTTAGGTGGTGGCTTAGAGCAAGAATATCAAGTTATTATTGATCAACACAAACTAGCGCAATTAAACCTAACTAGTCAGCAAATAATTAACCGTATTAACGCCGAAAACATTAACATTTCAGCTGGAAAACTCATTGATGGTAATACACAATATTTAGTGCGCACCCTTAATCAATTTACCGATATTAGTCAAATTGGCGAGTTAGTGGTCTATCGCGAAAATGACAAAATAATTTACCTAAATGACATTGCGACTGTTGTAGATAGCTATAAAGAGCGCACCGATATTACGCGCATCAACGCTGGTGAAGCAGTTGAATTAGCCATCTACAAAGAAGGCGACGCTAATACAGTTCAAGTGGCAAAATTAGTTAATGATAAGCTTGCTGTCATTCAAAAGACTGTGGGTGATAATTACCAACTTACCGTAGTTTATGATCAATCAACGTTTATTAGTAATGCTATAAGTGAAGTTAAGTCTGCCGCTATTATTGGCGGTTTACTTGCAATGTTAGTACTTTATTTATTTTTGCGCTCAATCTTGCCAACCCTAATTATCTCTCTGTCTATTCCTGTGTCTGTTATTGCCACATTCAACATGATGTATGGTAGCGACATCAGCTTAAATATTATGTCACTTGGCGGTATTGCTTTAGCGACAGGTTTATTAGTTGATAACGCTATTGTTGTATTAGAAAATATTTCTCGCTACAAAGAGCAAGGCTTTAGTGTTATAGAAGCGGCTAGACAAGGGACGAAAGAAGTGAGTGGTGCAATCATCGCATCAACGTTAACTACGCTCGCCGTATTTGTTCCCTTAATTTTTATTGAAGGTGTTGCTGGCCAGTTATTCGCAGATCAAGCCATGACTGTTGCTTTTGCATTAATTGCATCTTTGGCTGTGGCACTAACGCTAATTCCTATGCTAGCGTCACGAGAGGTGACCCCGTTAGAGCAGTCAACTACTGACTATTCATTAGAAGAACAACTTCCCTTTAAGCAGCTATCTTTGGCTGAAAAAATCGCTTGGTTAGCCAAGTTTCCATTCAAAGTGGTTTTTATTTATTTACCCATGTTAGTTATGCGTCTTGTTTTATTGATTTTTCACGGTGTCAGCAAATTGTTATCATTAGTCATGACGCCTTTATCAAGTGCCTTTAATACCCTCTTTGATGTCTTAGCCGCATTTTATCAAAAACTATTATCATTCGCGTTAAACCATAGTATTAAAACCTTAATAATCACCTTACTGTTTGCAGGCTCTGCCACACTAATTTTACCTAAAATAGGGGTTGAGTTACTGCCACCTTTATCTCAAGGTGAGTTTTATTTTGATCTAGAATTAGCACCAGGCACACCACTGGCTAAAACCGATCAAGCCATAAACTTAATAGCAAAAAAACTTCTGGATGACGATAGAGTAAAAAGCACTTATTCACTAACAGGTCGTGGAAGTTTAATGAGCAGTAGCTCAGAAAAAGGTGGCGAACACCAAGCTCGTTTGCAAGTGATGTTACACAATAACGCTGACGAAAACGCGGTAATGGATGACATAAGGGAATATGCGCGCAGTATTATTGGTGCAACCACCTCATTGAATCGCCCTGAGTTATTCACTTTTAGCAAGCCTATGAGTATTGAATTAGCTGGTTATGATCTGGATGAACTAAAAGCATATGCGAAGCAACTCACCCAACTTATGGATGAATCAGCAGAGTTTGTCGATGTAACTAATAGTCAGCGTAAAGGGCAACCTGAACTTGCCATTCACTTTAACCAACAAAAAATTGCGCAATTGGGCTTGAACACACCAGATATTGCTCGATTACTCGCGGTAAAAGTCGGTGGAAATGTTGCGAGTAAATACACGCTACTCGATAGAAAAATTGATATTTTAGTTCGCAGCGACATCAAAGAGCGCGACTCAATTACTGACTTACAAGAACTAGTAATCAACCCTGGAAGCACCCACCCTATTACGCTTGCTAGCATCAGTAACATTGTTGAAACAGTAGGGCCTGCGCAAATCAACCGCATTAATCAACAGCGTGTTGCGATTATCAGTGCCAACATTGCTATGGGTGATCAAAACAGCGCAATGATTAAGGCAACAAAGCTAATAGATGCACTTAAATTACCTTTCTCAGTAGTGGCAACGTTTGGTGGTCAAAGTGAAGAAATGCAACAGTCGTTTGACTCTATGATCATGGCGTTAACTTTAGCCATATTTTTAGTCTACTTGGTTATGGCATCTCAATTTGAATCATTATTACACCCACTATTAATATTATTTAGCGTGCCTTTAGCGGCTGTCGGCTCTGTTTACGGTTTATTTCTCACTGGCACAAATATAAGCGTAATTGTCTTTATTGGTTTGATCATGTTAGCCGGTATTGTGGTTAATAACGCGATAGTATTGGTAGATAGAATTAACCAGTTGCGTACTCAAGGTTGTGACAAGATTAGCGCCATTAAACAAGCCGCCACATCAAGATTGCGCCCTATCATAATGACTACACTCACCACCGCATTAGGTCTAGTTCCGATGGCGATAGGCTTAGGTGAAGGGGCGGAATTAAGAGCCCCGATGGCTATTACCGTTATAAGTGGTTTACTCTGTTCAACATTTTTAACATTAATTGTGTTACCTGTATTGTATCGCTTATTTGATTATAAAAAGTTTAATAGCACAGAAGCTAGCGAAAGTGCAGACAGCCAAACTAAAGGAAATAACGATTTAACGGAGGTTCCTAATGCCTAAGCATTCAACGAACCTAACGTCTTTGGCATTAAGAAAGCCGATCACCACCTTAATGTTATGTTTAACCATGCTATTAACGGGCTTTGCTGCTACGCAATTATTACCATTAGAAAAATGGCCTGGAATAGACATTCCAGAAATGATGATTAACGCCCCGTATCAAGCATCAACACCTGCAGAAGTTGAACGTTTAGTCACTAAGCCCCTTGAAGAAGCATTATCAACCATGGGCGGCATCATACGTTTGAATTCCACCTCAACTGAAAACGGCGCTCAAATAGGCATTGAAGTTGAATGGGAAAGAAGCTTAACGGGTAAAGCGATTGAAGCGAGAGAAAAAATTGATGCTATTCGACACCTTTTGCCTGAAGATTTACAACGCATATTTGTTTACCAGTTTTCCACTGCCGACATGCCAATTTTAACCTTACGTATATCAAGCGAGCGAGAACTAAAGAATAGTTATCAGTTATTAAATAATTATTTAAAAAAACCACTTGAGCGCTTAAGTGGCGTTTCAAAAGTGGAACTGTATGGTGTTGACCCAAAACAAATTTCTATTCGTTTATTAAGCGATAGAATGGCTAGCCATAACATCGATATTAAACAACTTACGTTAATGTTAAGAAAAGAGAATTTCACTATTAATGCTGGCTCTCTTAAGTCTGAACAATCAAGTATTCGCATCAGTCCTAAAGGTGAATTTACTAACCTTCAAGACATTCGAGCTTTACAAGTAAAAAACAATGTTTACCTTGGCGATGTTGCCTCGGTTAATTTTGAGCAACCAGAGCGTATTGATGGTCGCCATCTGGATCGTAACTATGCGATTGGCGTCAATATATTTAAAGAATCCAGTGCTAACTTAGTGGAAGTAGCCGGTCGGGTGGTAAAATTGGTAGACAGCATCAGTGATAGCCGCCAGTTTGAAGGCGTGAATATTTTTATGATGGAAGATCAGGCCAAAGGAGTTACCGACTCTTTAAGTGATTTATTAACTGCTGGCGGAATTGGTGCTTTGCTCTCTTTCGGTGTTTTATATTTGTTTATACGTAACACCACCGCCACTTTATTGGTTGTTGCTTCAGTACCTTTTTCTATTTGTATAGCACTCGCCATCATGTATCTACTGGGCTATTCTCTCAATGTTTTATCCATGATGGGGTTATTATTAGCCGTTGGTATGCTGGTAGATAATTCAGTGGTTATTACCGAGTCTATTTCTGCTCAGCACCAAAAAAACCCGAGTTTAAATAAGAAAGATAAAATCAAAAATATTCTCCAAGGTGTTGATAAAGTATCACTGGCGGTAATGGCAGGCACGTTAACGACTATGATAGTATTTTTACCTAATATCATTGGCGAAAAAGTACAGTTAACGGTGTTTTTAGAGCATGTCGCCATTGCTATTTGTATTTCACTCGCCGCATCATTATTAATTGCAAAAACACTATTGCCCTTATTACTGAGTAAAATTTCTCTTGATAAGCTTAGTAATACCAAAGCCAGCACTAAAAAGAACAATCGTTTTCAAGGTCGTTATAAAAGCAGCCTAACTTGGGTACTAGCTCACCCTAAAATTACGGGGGTTGCTGCACTACTCATTTTAGTCAGCACAGCGCTTCCCATGAGAGCCGTTACCTCTGACAATATGGACAACCAAGACGGTACTCGCCTATTTATGCGCTACCATGTTGAAGGTCAATTTCCACTTGAACATGTTGAAGCCATGGTCGATCGCTTTGAAGAATATTTGTATAAGCATCAAGAAGAATTCTACATTGACTCTGTTTATAGCTACTACAGCGGTGAAAGAGCCTCTTCAACTTTGCTTTTAAAAGAAGATCGCGAAATTTCTATGACCGAGCTGAAAGAGCGAATTCGAAAGGACATGCCAAACTTTGCCGAAGCAAAACCAGATTTCGGCTGGCAAAGCGCTAAAAGTGGTGGTGTCAGCGTTACCTTAGTAGGGCCTTCAACAGATTTATTAGTTAAATTGTCAAATCAAGTGGTGCCGGTGTTGAATCATATTGAAGGCTTAGCCGATATTCGAAGTGAGGTTTCACAACATCAAAAAGAAATGGTGCTAATTATTGATCGCATTAAAGCAAGTCAACTTGGTTTAAGCTCTCAAGAAGTCGCCCAAGTTGTCGGCACTGCTCTGCGCGGACTAGAGTTAAGGAGCTTTCGCCATGATCCCAACGGCGAAGTAAAAATTCATTTACTTTACGATCAACGATTAAAATATTCGTTGAACCAATTAAAGAAATTACCTATTACCCAAATTAATGGGCAAACGATCAGTCTAGAAAATGTTGCTGAGTTTAAGGTGCAACCTAGACTAACCTCTATTTATCGCGAGAATCGTCAAACAGCATTGACCATTGGCGCAAATTTAAATGATGTAACGATGGAACAAGCAAAAGAAAGCATAACACTTGCGATGAACGCCGTTAATTTACCTGCGGGTTATAGTTGGAAATTAGGACAAGGTTTTGATCAACAACAAGGCGATCAGCAAATCATGGTTACCAATATGATTCTTGCATTAGCGATGATCTATATTGTAATGGCAGCTTTATTTGAATCTTTACTGTTACCTGCCGCTATTATTAGTTCAATTATTTACTCTATTGTTGGCGTATTTTGGTTCTTCTTTATAACAGGCACTAGCATGTCAGTGATGGGAATGATTGGTATTTTAATATTGATGGGAATAGTAGTGAATAATGGCATTGTATTGATTGATCAAATCAACCAAATGACACCTAAGTTAGAAAATTTAGAAAATATTATTAGCGAAATTTGCGCAACCCGATTACGTCCCGTATTAATGACCGTTGCTACCACTGTATTAGGCATGATTCCACTAGCGTTAGGGTCAACACAAATAGGTGGTGATGGCCCTTCTTATTCTCCGCTAGCCATTGCTATTATTGGCGGGCTAACCTTTTCAACTATCACCAGTTTATATTTAGTACCTTGGTGTTATTTAATTTTCACCAAGATGGCAAGGAACACCAGCATAGGTTTTTATCATGCTAATGTGTTTGCTAAGCAATTAACGAAGCGTTAGATCATATAAAAAGTTGGTTACTTGACACTAAATATTTTGGAATTAGTTATCTTAAATTAGTTATCAAGTGACCAATCAAGCGCTTTAAAAACTTGTTGCCATTGCTCATCAAATTCAGCATTAATCGTGACCTTTAGCCCTGTCATAGGATGGATAAAACTTAATGACTTAGCAATAAGCATTAAACGCTTAAAGCCAAAGTGATTAATAAAAAAAGGGTTTTGCTTATTATCACCATAGTTGATGTCGCCAATAATTGGGTGACGTAAATGTGCTAGGTGACGTCTAATTTGATGTCGTCGCCCTGTTACAGGCGCTAATCTAACTAAAGAATAACGAACAGTGTCAAACTTATCTAATGGAATAGGTAAACTCGCCTGTTTGATCACTTGATAATAAGTTTGCGCTGATTGTGGCGCTTTATCACGACTGACATTTTTATCACCAAGCTTGTCTAACTTCTCTTTAAGTGGGTAATCTATCAACTCACTTTGAACTGTTATTGGCAAGTGCCCACGCACTAAAGCGTAATAAGTTTTTGTTAACTCAGTTTCATCACTTTGTTCAGGTTCATTCCCTGACTTTGCGTTAATATCTATAACATCTTTATCTATAACACCATTAGATTTATTGGCAAAAGCTTCATTCATCTTTTGCGCAATTGCTTTCGTTAGGGCAAACAACAATACACCCGATGTTGGTCTATCTAATCTATGCACTGGATAAACATACTTGCCAATTTGGTCGCGCACCAGTTGTAAAGCAAAATAAATTTCACCTTTGTCCATAAAGCTACGGTGAACAAATAATCCAGCAGGTTTATTAACCGCTACTAGATATTCATCTTGATATAGTATGGTTAACACGGGTTTTTCAAGATTTACTTCAGGTATCACGTTATCAAATTCAGAGGACATAAGAATATTTTAAATTTTGCTAGATAAGCGCATTATCTCTATAATGGCGCACAGACTCAATCCTTCTTTATTTTGGCTTACTATTTTTCGTTATGAATACTATCGATACTATTTCACAGCTATTGCACTCATCAAACTCTCAATTTCGACTTTATGATATCGGCCGAAAAATAGAAAAAATATCAAAAGAACAATTTGAAAAAATAGAGCTAAACCAAATACCCTACCCTAGCCCTTCTCAAGGTCATGCTTGTATTGCCATTGCTTTTTGGCAAAAACAATCACCACAACCTTATTTATGGTTGTTAAAATTTCCGCTTGATGAACGAGGTTTATTAAATCAAGGCGCTAGAAATCACTTTCTTGCAATTATAATTGATGCACTTGGCAGTGATTTAGCCCAAGATCCTAACGAGCAGCAAGAAGCGCTGTTAAAAAACAATCCTTATTTGTATACCCCCGCGCAATACAAATTAGCCGCATTAAATAGCAAGCTTAAATTAGAAGTAAAGCAAGCACCAAGTGAGCACTTATCAACTTTTTTGACTTATCTTTTTGGTGAAGATGGCTGGGATAACTGGCAAGCAGTTGGCGTACAAGGCATTACCGATTTTGCTGTTCGTATAAAAGAAGAAGCAAATAGTAAAGAAAGCAGTAGTCAAGGAAGCAACAGTCAGAAACTAATTAATGCCTTACCTCATATGCCTAGTGAAGTATTACTTCCATTGTGTGGCGCATTAGAAAATGAAACCTTTTCTGTTGAATTAATTGATGCTTTATTAGATTTACTACAAAAAAAATTAGCATTAACTAAAAGTAGTCAAGAGAAAAATGACACGCGTGTTCAAATACAACAACACTTGCTGCGCAGTTTAGCCAGTAATTGTCATCATGTGCACGTTGAAAAATTTGTTAATAGACTATTAGCGCAAAAATATGTATCACCAGAGTTATTAATTACCCTTTCTGGTCGTTGTTGGTTAGTCCTTGCAGACGGTGAGCGCTTAATGGCATTTTTCGAGCATTTAGTTGCTTGTAACGATCAAGCTTTATTTAATAGTATTTTTAAAGATTTAGTGGCAATTCCCACTATACGTCCTATTGTGTTTCAATGTATGCGATCGCCTGAGCGCAGCGTTGCATTGTCACAAGCCATTGGTCACTTATTTAACTAGGTTTTAACTTAATCAGGCTTAACAGCTCAAGGTAATTCAATACACTATGGAAAATATTTATTACTTATTAATTATCTGTTTAATATTTTGGTACTTCATTTATTTAAGAAAGGTATCAGAAGCAGCACTCATACATGCTAATCGATATTGTGATCAAAGCCAGTTACAATTTATTGCTATCGCAAGACGTTCAAGCCGATTAACATTTAATAAAAAACATGGTGTAGTGTGGTTTAGTTTGTTTGATATAGAATTTAGCGGAGACGGTGAATCTAGCAATCACGCAACATTGAGTTTATACGGACTAAAGTTAGATAATGTTGATATTCCTCCTTATCGAGTACATTAATTCATACTTGATTTTTAGTTCTTAGTTCTTTTTCCAATTATAGGGAGATACAGTGCAGCTTTTAAAGTCACTTTTTTGTTTACAAGGTTTTGATAATAGACCGCGGTTTTTTGCTATTTGCAGTATGATTTATATCGTTTTTGTTATGTTAGCATCTGCTTTTACAGGTGATTATTTTATATCTCTTGTGTTGTTATTGCTATTTTCTGTAGTGCTTGCTTTAACGAGCTTACGCCGGTTACATGATGCAAAACTCAATAAGAACTGGTTATTAGCACCTAGCCTAGCTTTTGTGTTAGTAGCCATGATAATTATATTTTCTAAGCAAAATAGCAGTTACTATTTACTTATCATTCCCGCGCTTTGCTCTGCTATATTGTTAACCTATCCCAGCAATACTAAGTTAAATTTTATCCTAGGCTATTATGGCCCAGTTGATATGGAGGAATATCAACCAGAATCACATCAGGGCAAGCAAACAAAATTTCGTATTGAACCAACTCTCGTTAGCGATAATGCCGCAAACTTTGACAATAATATTCAATCGACTCTTCAAGCTCATGAAGTTGACAAGGATTACTACTCTCAAAACATAGACTCATTCAGCAAGCATGCTGATATTGGTGAAATGATTCGCTTGAAATTATTAAGCAATAAGAAAGCACAATTAATTATCGCAGCCATTGTTGGCTTAACGTTAATAGGAGTTGCTACTTCATGGTTAATAAATTATTTAAATACACCGAATGAGCCTTTAGCCGAAGATACACCAAGCCAACAAATTAATAACACTAAGCCCACACTTTCTAGGAGTCATCCGTTAGCTATGCCTGATAATTATACTATGTATTTATCTGAGCATCGAGGAATCAGCATTAATTGGCAAGCTGACGAGGTCGATGATACTGTTTTGTGGTCGCAAACAACAGCGCAAGGTGATGAAAGTTGTAAGGAAATAAGCTTTAATAAGGGTGAACCAATACGTACATTATCGGTACAAGTAGAAAATAGTGGCGGTACTAGTGTAGGTAATAACACTAACTATTTTGCTGATTTTTCACCACTAGATAGTAAAGCGCTTATTCAAGCATTAGCATTTCGTGGTAACTTTACACTATGTGGTTATAATTTTTCTTTAAAAGGTAGCCAAGCGGCATTGGGGGGAAATGAGCAATATGCTCAATGGGTTGATTATTAAGTTTTAAGGGAAAGTTAGCAAGTTTCCTTGCTAACTGGCGCGTTATTTTTTACTTTTAAATCCTATGCCTTCTGCAAATAACTGATCGTAAATACTTTTCATTGCAATAGTATTTTCAGTTAATGAGTCATTCCATTTGCTGCGTTTTTCAAAACCTAAATCACTAATTAAATAATAGTAATCAGCTTTTAAACCACTGGCTTCTAAACATGATTTAGTGCAAGATAAACCACAGCCGTCAATGGCAATGATTGGGCGTCCTGAATGAGCTAAATCCATAATAGGACCAACTTTGCCAACAACACCTGAAACACATGACATTTCGGCAATACCATCACCATCAAGGTTTAGTGAAATATTATGTGCCATTTGCGCTAAATTAGAACAACCAGAGCAAGAATATACGATAGGTTTTTCTTGTTGTTCTGCTTGTTCATTTGTTTTATTTTCTGACACAGGGTTCGTCTCTCTTGGCTTATTAGTAGTATTAGATCAGCAGATCAAAATGGCGATATGGTTTATAGCTATATGGCTATATGGCTATATGGCTATATTCATAAACCATATAAAATGGCGATCTTCTGATTATAACAAGACGAAACAAGTCGGTTTTGATTTATATCAATGTTTGCGCAAATCACTCAATAATTTATCTACTGTATTCATACCTAGATATTGCTCGCATGCACTACTTATTCTATTAAGCGCTCTATTTACCAAACAACTAACAGTAAAACAAAAAAACCTAAGCATACTTATACTTATAATTGGCTTTTTCTTATTTAAACTCGCCTACACTCTCTAACTTTCGTCCAACTCTATATGCTTCAACCACACTCACCAACCAAGTAATCAACAAAATGGTTAACGCAGGACTAAGTGACTCCGTTGTACTAGCTAATTGTAGGTGAACCAACTCAGTAATACTGGCAAAATTAGCAGCAACTTCACCTCTTTGTATTTTATCGAGTATTTCTTGTGCTCTAGTCAGTAAATCACTTAATAACAAATACAAACCAATACACGTAAAAAAGGCAAAAAAAGCAGCTGATAAATATTTTTTCAATAATAACTGACCAGAGCCAGGAAATATAAATGCTGAAAACAATGCGGCTTTTAGTGGTTTATTCATAACGAATTTAGCTTTACTTAGTAGGCTGTTTATAGATATCTTCAGGTTTAAGCTTTAAAACCTTACGTGAAGATTTCGCTTTGTTATCAGTATTGTCACTATTAGGGTTAACATAAATAGCACTGGCATTGGGTCTTGCACCATCAATATAGGGCTCTGTATCCTTACTTTTAGCTTTATAGCTTGTTTGACTCTTGCTATCTTGATTCTTATTTCCTTGATTCTTATTTCCTTGATTCTTATTTCCTTGATTCTTATTTCTTTGATTATCGCTGTTAGTGGGTGATTTTTCAAATTTTGTTGTTCTAGCAACATGATATTTGTTATCAATAGCTTGTAGCAAATTACGAAGCACTTGATCTTTACATTCACGATAGTGCTTGTGATCTACTTTTCTTGAAAAAGCGCTTAATTCAGGCTTATTTAAACGAAAATCAACACTCTCAAGTAAGTCAATAAGCGCTTCAGCTTTTAAATTAAGCGCAATTTTTAACTTAGTAAGTACAATGTTATTAGTTAAGCGTTTTTCAGGCACTGCTTGTAAACCTTCTCTCTTACCGCGTTTTTCATTAATAAATCCATTTAAAAATGACGCTAAATCAACATCTTGGCAACTAACAAAGTCTGCATCATTGTCTTTTTTTAACCATTGGCTAACCTGTTCCCTAGTAACCGTAATTCCTGCTGACGAAAACAAAGTTATCATCTGTTTATCATTATAGTTGAAGGTATAGCGCAATCGGCGCAGCACGTCATTATTGTTCAAATTTTTTCCTAATAGAATAAAGTATAAAACTATACATAGTGAGATAGCTTTATTTTAGCAGTTTTAATCAATTATTAAAATCTAGTATTTTCAGATGAAAATCTTGTGTAATATTATTACTGATAATAAAGAGTTGATTGAAATATTTCACCTACATGCTCAACAAACTATACATCTACGCTTAAGTGACTACTGTTAAATAATAGAGAAATCACTCCTGTAACGCATTTTGTTGCAGGCTCAAAAAAACGAGCATTAAGCTCGTTTTTTTATAACTAAAAGCAATATTAGCTTAATGGATTAACCACCTTTTTTGGTGTCTTCCATTTTACCTTCACCACATTTTCCTTTTTTGGCATCTTTCATTTTACCTTCGCCACATTTGCCTTCACCACATTTGCCTTTCTTGGCATCTTTCATTTTACCTTCGCCACATTTGCCTTTTTTGGCATCTTCCATTTTACCTTCGCCACATTTTCCTTTTTTGGCATCTTCCATTTTACCTTCACCACATTTGCCTTCACTAGCTTCTTCAGCTGCAAATGTAACTAAGTTTTGAGCAGCAAATGGATTAGTTTCAGCTTTAGCAACATTGCTAGCAAAAACAGATAAAGCTAATAAACCCATAATTGCAGCTAAACCAGATTTCTTAAGTAGAGTCATGACATGTTTCCTTATTATTAATAATTTTTAATACTTGTACTGTATTAGTTATATATCTTTTTAGATAGACCATCAAGTGCTTATTAAAATTTCAAAAAATATATTTTTTTTGAAATTTCATTATCACATCAAAAAAGCCAGTATTCCTTTTAAAAAATAGCTGGCTTTTAAATTTACGTTTCAGAGTCAAAAGTCAAAAAATATATTTAACTAAATTGAAACTTTTTTACGCTTTGCTGTATCAACAATAAAACCTTTCCAACCTTTAGCTGCTTTACGCGACTTAGGATCTTCCATTGCTTTATTGATAGCGACATAAGCTTCTTTATACTTTTCAAGGTAAAAATAAGATTCAGCAATACTCATGTACAGACGTCCCTCATTCTTAACACCTAGCTCTAGTGCTTTATTTAAAGCTGGAATTGCTTTAGCAAATTGTTCATCTTGCTTCAACAACATTCCCTGCTTTCTATAATGCTTAGCTTCACCAGTCATTTTAGCTAACTCACCATAATATTTGGCGGCCGTACTAACATGTTGTGCTGCATGCCAGGCATTAGCTAAAGTTGAGATGTTCTTGTCATCTCTTTTAACCAAACCTGAAGCTATATGCTTTTCTAATAGTTTAGCTGCCATATAAGGCGACTCATTAGAAGAGTACAAATTTGCTAAAGTTTTAATTTGAGATTCTTTTTCAAGAAATCCGAGTTTATAAGCTAGATCAAGTGTTTGCAAAGCTTTGGGATAATTTTCCACAAGTAAATAAAACATAGGCAATTGTGTCCACCACGCTTTATTTTCAGGGAATATTAAAATAACCGTTTCCAAGACCTTAATTGCTTCTTGATATTTTTTACGTTCATAGTAAGAAGTTAACTTTAATATATAAGGATTTTGATTAGGTTTATCACCAAAAGCAGCAATCGCCTTATCAGCTGGAACAATCATTTTATCTAATTGCTTCAACTCATAATGTGCTTGAGCTATTTTAACCCAAGTGCCACCGTCATTTTTACCGGTAAACTCCATCCAAGCATAATAGTTGCCTAAAGCACCTTTATAGTCTTTGGTTTGCATTTGCAAATCAGCCAGTAACTTTAAAGCTTCGCCGTGATCTCCTTCATTTAAAATATCAGGAGCGATAGCTATCTTAAGGTACTTAATTGCTTCTATTTCACTATCACCTTTAGTGGCGTACATAACCGCAATAAAACGTGCAACATAAGCTTTATCGTAATCTTGTTTGGCATCAATGTCTTTCAAGATAACTAAAGCACCGTCAATATCATCAGCGGTATATGCTTCGAAAGCTTTTTGAACTTTCTTACCAACAGATTGACCAACAAGCTGCGTAGGACGTTTCTTTTTCTCGGCATCAGCACTCGCTGCATTGGCATTATTAACAAATGCAACTTGAACAAACAACAGAGATATTATGACGACTAAAGAAGTCGACACTTTCTTAAAAGACAAGCTCTTAAAAGAAAAGTTCTTAAGGGTAAATCGTTTCAACATAACTACTTCCCTCCGTCCATTTTAAAGTCTAATTGAACTGTTAAACCTGTTTGTCTTAATGGTTTACCATCAACAACTTTTGGCTTGTATTTCCACTTTCTAAGTGCACGTTTGGCTTCTTTGTCAAAAACACGCTTAGGTTCTGCTTCAATTACTGTAACATCTTCAACACCACCAATTTCATTGATAGAAAAAGAAAGTTTAACCCAGCCTTCTTTACCATCTCGGGCTGCTTGAATAGGGTATTTAGGCTCTATTCGAACAATTGGCGTAGCATCACCGTCTCGGCCAAAACCAGCACCCGGCGCAGATAAACCTGTTGATGCACCAGATAACTGAACACCTGGCATATTAAACTGCAACCCACTTGTGTCGTTACTTGCTTCAGGCTCAGGAGTCTGTTGCTTTGGCGGCGCTTTAGGCGGCGGCGGCGGCGGAGGCGGAACACGACGACGTGTTTCTGCTGAAGACTTTGGCGGCGTAGTATTTACTTCTACGATTATATTCTCTTGTGCCTCATCTTTGCTTCTATCACCGCTAGAAACAAGGAAAGCCATAAAAGCAAATAAACCAAAGGTAACCACAGCGCCTAGTAGTATTGATACTAAAAAGCGTCCCATACTCTACCCCTTAGCTGCAGCAATGGATATTCTAAGACCACTTCCTGCTTCTTTGATTGCATCCATTACTTTAACCACAACACCGTGTTTAGCATCTTTGTCAGCTTGGATAATAACGACATCAGTTGGTTGTTCTGCAAGTAATTTTTCAATCCTTGCACCAACGCGTTCGATGTCAACACGGCCTTTATCTAACCAAATTTCACCATTATCTTTTATTGCAACAAAGATATTGGCATTTTTCTGTTTAGTTTGCTGTGCTGCTTTAGGTTTATTTACTTCAATACCTGCTTCTTTAACAAAAGAAGTGGTTACGATGAAGAAGATCAGCATGATAAATACGATGTCGAGCATCGGTGTCATATCAATTACCGCTTCTTCGTCCTCACGAATCTTTTTACGTGCCATGAAAATATCTCTCTAGTGATGAGGTAAACTGTCAACCAGTTTAGCCTTGGCTAGTTTAACTTGAGCGTCTAGTCTTGAACTAAAAAACACACCAGATAATGCTGCTACCATACCGGCCATAGTCGGAATAGTTGCTTGCGATATACCTGCGGCCATTAATCGCGGGTTACCTGTACCTTGTTGTGCCATTGTTTCAAACACCCCAATCATACCGGTTACTGTTCCCAACAAACCAATTAATGGACACATTGCCACTAAAGTTCTGATGGTGATCATACGCTGTTCAAGCAGTTCGTTTGCTTCGGAAATCCAAGTCTCTCTAATTCGATGTGCATACCAAGACGTTGTGTCTGTGCGTGCATCCCAACGAGCAACGATATCGTTTTTCATTGTTGGGTAGATTGAAGATAAGAACCAATAACGTTCTATCATCATTATCCACATCAATAAGAGTGCGAAGGCAACAACGTAAAGTACGTTACCGCCAGTCGCAACAAAACCCCTGACAGATTCCCAAAGCTCTATCAGGAATAACATTATTTAGACTCCTTCTCTGCAATCGCAGCAATTAAACCTGCACTCTGCTCGTCTAGTTTTTGTAAAACACTTTTCGCTTTACCAGCAATAACTGAGTGGATAAGTATAAGTGGCAATGCACAAATCAAACCTAATGCTGTTGTAACTAGTGCTAGTGAGATGTTACCAGCCATAATTTTCGGGTCACCCGTACCAAATAAGGTAATAGTTTGGAATGTCATAATCATACCGATTACTGTACCTAATAGACCCATTAATGGCGCAATGGCAGCAAACATTTTGATTAAGTTAACACCACGGTCTACTTTAGGGGTTTCACGTAAAATACCTTCATCAAGTTTTAGCTCTAATGTTTCAGCGTCAACTGATTTATTATCATGGTAAATTTGCAGTAAACGACCTAGCGGGTTATTACTATTAGGAGTATCAAGGTTTTTCTCTTGTGCTTTAATTTTAGAAGTCATGCCACCTAAAACGATTAAACGTTCAAGCGCAATTAAACAACCAATAATTAAAAGAACCGTGATAGCGTAACCAACTTCTTTACCTTCATGGAAGAATTCTTCTAGTGTTTTCTTACGCGTTTCTAGAGATAAAATAGCACCCCGTGAAGGATCCACATAAACACCAGCATAACCAGAGCTCGTATTAAAGAAATCTGATGCTGTTTCAGCAATGTAACCTGCTGGTTGTTTAGCTAAAGGTTGAACTTGACCTACTTCATCGTTGTAAGTTAGGTAACCGTTATCAGACACTAAGTTAAAAGTACCAACACGAGTAACTGTTTCAGTAGACTTAGAACCATCTAGGTTAGTCACTTCTGTAGTAAATTTAGACACTTTACCTGATTGAGTCATTTCCGTTTGCAGAGCAAACCATAACTCTTCAAGATCTTCTAATGCTGGAATTTCTTTTGCGTTAGCAATACGGTTAAGTGTTTCGCCACGACCTGGAAATTCAGCACTTACAATTGAAGTAGCAATTTGACCGTAAGCACCAGCAGCAGCTGCACGAGAAACACCAAACATTTCACCTAAAGTACCGGTAGCATTATCTAGTTCAACTTCTTTTTGTGCTAAGGTAATTTCGTTGGCTGCATATTCTTTAGTTAAACGCTTGTTACGAACGTTTTGGTCTGCTAACTCTTGTTTGGCTTTATTTAAAAGCGCTTGTTTATCAGCGCGTGCTGAAACAAATTCAGCTTCACGTTTCTTATCAAGTTTAGCTTCAGAAACACGGTCAGCTTTAACTTGTTTTAATAAATCATCTAACTGATTTGCTTGTGTTGTTGCAACTAAACCAGCGGTCATTATTACTGCTAGCGTTACAAAATTAATAACTTTTCTCATTATTCTGCTCCTGCTGCAAATACTGGTAATTTAGCTAAATCCATCGGAAGTTGCTTACGCGCCATTGCGATAGCATCTTTAACGGGCTTCAAATATTCGTCACTTAATTCTTCCCATCCGCGGTTTTGGTTATTCCATAACCAAGAACGCTTACCATCTAAAGATTGTGCAACAAAAGCGATACGCCCCATGTGAACGAAATCAGCTGTTAAGGTAGTGCCACCAAAGTCCATTTCCGCTTGATAAGCATCAAAAATAGTGCCGTAACCCGCTTCAATTTCATACGCTTCAAGCACTAAGCGAAATTGCTCAGACGTTGTTACGTTTGAATTAGACATAACGCCACGTAAATTAGCTACACGCTCTTTACGACGTTCAATATTCATAGGAACATCTAGATCGATAAATTTCTCTAAGGTGTCAATCATCTTGTACATTAACGGTACAACACCTTGTTTAATTTTATCAATACCATTTATTTGCTTTTGTAATGAGGCGATGTTTGCTTTTTGATCATCAACCATACGTTGAACGTGATCGTTATAACCGCGCAGAACGTCAGCTTCATCAACAGTGTTACGATATTCACCAAGAAGATCTTGCGTTTGCTCGTAGATAGTGTTGATTTTAACTTGTGATTTAGCTGATTGCTTAAATATTTTAGCTTCAGCATTTTGAAGGTTTGATAATGTATCAGCAACAGCGATATTACTACCTGTTAATGCTAGTGCGCCTACCATTGCCGTAGCGATGAGGCTTTTCTTACTTACTTTGGACATAGTTCCCAACCAATTGCTATTTAAATTTTGATAACAAAGATTTTTGTTACCGCAAATATAAAAATCTGTCGTTTTATTACTTGTTACTACATAAGACACGTAACTTTTTATGAATACAACCTACCGATAATCCCAAATGACAATCAAACTGTCAAGATAGGAATTCTAAAGTTATCTTTTTTTTCTGTTTTTCTGTTTTTCTGTTTTTCTGTTTTTCTAGTAATAAATAAAAAATATCAGACAAATAAAATGAAATATTTATGCAAATAAATTATTTCAAATATAAGGTATGGTCTTTTTTGATTATTACTTGAGCAAAAAAGCCTAAAATCAGGCACAAATAATTTGCTATATATGTTTTACTAATTCTTTCGTAGTAAGTCAACTTTATTTGTGCCATTTGGTGATTAAAAATACAGCCCTATTGAGTAAACACTGCAAGAAAACATTTGAATAGCTATACATAGCATGTGATAAAGGTATTTTAATTATTTTAAAATGTTAACGAGAATAATAGCTCAGCTAAATCTGGCTGCCACTGAAAATCATTTAGCATCACTCTAGCGCCAATAACAACAACTTGCTCATCTTGTAAAAGTTGTTTTTGTTTTTCAAAATAGTCATTCTCTACTGGAAAAGAAATTTTTCCCTGTGAATTAATGACTCGATACCAAGGCACTGGTTTTTCTTGCCAGCCTGATTCAGGTACTTTTCCCAAGGCTTTTCCTACTAACCTTGCCCTGCCTGGCAAACCGGCCAAATCCGCTATCTGACCATAACAAGCAACTTTCCCTTTTGGAATAAGTTGTACTGTTTGCCATATTTGAGCGTACTGTGGCTTAATTGAGTGCTTAGTTGAATGATTAGTTATTTTTGACAAAAAAAGAAGTACCCTACAAGTCAAAAGAATAAGTTATCATACCAAGATGAAAAAGTTATTTATACTTGTGCTCACAGTTAAGTAGTTAAGGATTTAGAAAGTTTATGAAAATTTGGGTTGATGCTGACGCATGTCCAGTTGTGATAAAAGAGATATTATTTAAAGCAGCTGAACGAACAAAAATTCAAACAACCTTAGTCGCTAATCATCATATTCGCATACCGCCATCACAAGTAATTCATTTTATGCAAGTAAGTTCAGGGTTTGATATTGCTGATGATGAAATTGTAAAAAGAGTGGAAAAAAATGATTTAGTCATCACTTCAGACATACCGTTAGCAGATGAAATAATAAGCAAGTCGGCAATTGCCTTAAGCCCAAGAGGTGAACTTTTCACCAAAGAAAACATAAAATCACGACTTAATATACGTGATTTTATGGACACTATGCGTGCTAGCGGGGTACAAACAGGAGGACCGTCAGCCTTAAATCAAAGCGATCGCCAAGCCTTTGCCAATCACTTAGACACTATTTTAATGCGTTATCAAAAGTCACAATAATCTTTCGATTATTTATTCAATAACAAGCGTTTGATTTCTGCTAGCTCTTGTTCAAGTTTTTCAATTTGAGCACGACTTGCAGGCTCTCCACCTTCCCCTGTTTCACCATGTTGCTCTGCCCGATAATTTTCATGCTCTTGACTCATCACTTCAAGTACAGTACCAACCATCATATTTAAGAAAATAAAAGCGGTTAAAAAGATAAAACTTAGGTAGTAAATCCAACTCAAGGGATGCACAGCCATTGTTTCATACATCACATCGGTCCAATCTTCAAAGGTAGCCACTCGAAATAGCGTCAACATTGAAATAGAAACATCGCCCCACAACACCTCATTTATTTGATGAAAGAACATACTACCGACAGCAGCATAAATATAAAAGATCACAAACATCAGCAAAGCAATATATCCCATACGCGGAATAGCTTTGAGCAAGGCATTAATGAGCAACCTTAGCTCTGGTACCATAGAAACTAAGCGCAATACTCTGAAAATTCTTAATAAACGAGCCAACAATACGCCAGAGCCGCCAGCAGGAATTAAGCTGCCAATCACAATAACCGTATCAAAGACATTCCAACCACTATGGAAAAATCGTTTTTTCTTTGGGTAAGCAAGGTAGCGAATAACAATTTCTATAACAAAAAAATCGTTACACCAAGATCTAATACCGCGAGTGCCGCAATAGTATTAGCGGATAAACTATGAGTTTTGGCGCCAATTAATAAAGCTGAAAGTAAGATAACGGCAATGACTGCCCCTTGAAACAGCTTGCTAGAATCAATTTTTTTTAAACGCCTTTGAGCACGAAAAACAAAACTTGCCATAATTAACGATTTGCTCCTACCGCTTGGTCGCTAACATAGGGATTGTTGCGACGCTCTTGCCCAAAAGTACTCATAGGGCCATGACCGGGAATAAAACGAACATCATCTCCTAATAAAAAAAGATTATTTCGAATAGAGTTTATTAACGTTGCCTGATCGCCTCTAGGAAAGTCTGTTCTGCCAATAGACCCTTGAAATAATACATCCCCTACTTGCGCAAGTTTAGACTCTCTATGAAAAAATACTACATGGCCTGGTGTATGCCCCGGACAAAAATAAACTTCTAAGATAATATTACCAAAACTAACCGTATCACCTTGGTTTAAAAATCGATTGGGTGTAAACGATTCCGCATAAGAAAAACCGAAACGCTGCTTTTGATCTTCAATCAAATCTATCCAGAACTGATCTTCTTTATGAGGCCCTTCTATTTCAATATTATAGTGTTTCGCCAATGCATTAGTTGCTCCTGCGTGGTCAATATGCGCATGTGTTAGCAGAACTTTTACTAGGGTTACTTGGTGCTTATCAATAGCAGCAATAATCTTTTCAATATCGCCACCGGGATCTACAACCGCACCTTCTTTGGTTTCATCACACCAAAATAAAGTACAGTTTTGCTGAAAAGGCGTTACAGGAATTATTTCATATTGAAGCATGGTTATTCGATCTCAAGGCTGATTATTAAATTTTCTAAATGATAGCATAATTTTTTTGCTTAAAAGCTGTATTAAGAAAGCAGCGTTTATAACGAACAAAAATGATTACTACTTCCCCTAAGCCTTTTTACTAGGTAAGCTCACAAATTATTATTTCCATTACTAAAAAAAATTATAAATTTTATGTCATCTTCTAGCACTTCTCGTGACTCATTTCATTCTCGTATTGGCTTTGTATTAGCTGCTGCTGGCTCTGCCATTGGTTTAGGCAACATTTGGGGATTTCCAACTCAAGCAGCAAACAATGGTGGAGGTGCATTTTTATTTGTATACCTTATTGTTACTTTGTTATTAGCATTACCTGCATTATATGCTGAAGTATATATTGGTAACCAAGCACAAAAGAACCCGGTGAGTGCACTTGCACAAGCCTGTGGGGAACGCTTTAAAAACACAGGCCGAAATGCCGGATTTATAGGCCTAATTGGCGCTATGATGATGCTGAGTTTTTATACTATTGTTGCTGGTTGGATGTTAGCTCATGCCTTAAGCGCCTTGTTTGAGCTTTTAGGATTTATTGATATTTCTACCTGGTTATCAACGTCAAGCACACTTCGTAATATAGTATTCACGCCAATTTTCATTATTTTAGGTGCCGCTATTATTCACCAAGGTGTGCATGATGGAATAGAGCGATGGTCAGGTCGTTTAATGCCTATTTTACTGCTTATGCTAATTGGCCTTATCGTTTACATTTTGCAACAAGAAGGCGCATCAGAAGGTGTTGCCTTATATTTAATTCCTGATTTTTCACAAGTCACCAATCCTAAACTAATCATTTCAGCCATGGGGCAAGCATTTTTCTCACTTTCTATTGGTGTTGGTGGCATGATGGTTTATGGCTCATACATGAAAAAAGGGCAAGATATTGGCAAATTGGTACTCTCTATTGCTGCACTTGATACTTTTATCGCTTTTTTAGCTGGCTTACTTATTATTCCGGCTTTATTTGTTGCACAGCATGGAGGACAAGAAGTGTTTACTAACGGTCACTTAATTGGCGAAGGGCAATTAATATTTCAAATTTTACCCTCTTTGTTTGGATCGATGGGTTCAATGGGTTTAATTGTTTCTTTTAGCTTCTTCACTTTATTATCCATTGCGGCACTCACGTCAACTATTTCATCAACTGAAGTTCCTGTGTCCTATTTAGTTGAAGATAAGCATATTAATCGTAATCGCGCTACTTGGTTGGTATCGGGTATTGTTTTAGTCGCGAGCATGACATTAGTCGCCTTTTTTGAGGTTTTATTTGGCTTGGTTGTGCAGGCACTAACAACGATATTACAGCCACTAATGTCATTGTTTTACTTCATCGTTATTGGTTGGATTTGGCAACGAGGTAACAAACTAAACGATATAGCCTTTTTACAGAACAATACGAAATTAAGGCTTTTCGGATTATATTTACGCTTTATTTGCCCTATTCTTCTGCTTATTGTTTTTATTAATGTGGCATTTTAGCGTAAGAAAATAAATACATTCTGGTTTGCACGGCTAATAAAGCCTCTATATTTTCAGCGCCTAAGAGCACTTTTTATTGCTTGTAATTAATTCCTTTTCTGTCTCTTGTAGATCAACTTGCTCAATTTTTTCAAAACGATTAGTGATTTTGTCTGCCGAGGTATGAATTTGCTTAACATCAACTGCCGCTTGATCAATATGTTTAGCTAAGTTAGCAAACCGCCCTTTAAAGCGGTCAAAGTCTTGTGCTAAATCAGACAAGTGCGCTTGAATAATATGAACTTGTTTTCGCGTTGCCTCATCTTTTAACACTGAACGCGCAGTAGTGAGTATTGCCATGAGTGTGGTTGGAGAAACTAACCAAACGCGTTTTTTATTCGCATAATCTACTAAATCACTTTGATGTCCATGAATTTCAGCAAAGACGGCTTCAGCAGGAATAAACATTATCGCACCGTCTGCAGTTTCATTATCTATTAAGTATTTACCACTGATATCATTAATATGCTTTTTAATATCAATTTTAAATTGTCGTTGTGCCGTTTTTCTATCCGATTCTGCCAATTCAAAATCCATCATTTTACGGTAACTTTCTAGTGGAAACTTAGCATCTACTACTACATTTCCTGTTGGCTCAGGTAAAAATAATACACAGTCAGCAATTTTTCCATTTGACAAGGTATGTTGTAGCTTAAAACTTTGCTCTGGTAGTACGTTGCGAATTAAACCACTCAGTTGTACTTCACCAAAAGCGCCACGAGAGCGCTTATCATTAAGCACTTCTTGTAAGCTGACCACATTAGTAGAAAGCTCAGTAATTTTTTTCTGTGCATCATCAATAAGTGCTAAGCGTTGTAAAATATCACTAAACGTTTTGGTGGTTTTTTCAAACCCTTCGCTAAGACGCTTTTCTACCTGACCACTAATTTCTTGTAAACGTTTATCCGTCGCATTTGTTAACACATCAATACGTTTTGTCATTTGTTCGCTGCTTTGCATTAACGACTTGCTAAGCTCTTCACGGTTAGCTTGTGTGGTTTTATTTAAGTGATTAATTAACTGATCAAGCGTTTGATTTTGGTTTTGGCCTAGCGTTTGGTTAAGTTGCTCTTTTTGGCTACTCAATTCTCTTAATAATTTAAGTCGAAGATCCGCCATTTGTTGCTCAAAAGCACTCGATAATTGCAATTGCTGCTTATCGAAAAGTTGTATCAAGGCATTATTTTGTGAAGACGATGACTGATCAATTATTGCCGTTAACAGCGTAATTTGTTTGTTTTGTTTAAGACTTTGCCGATAAAGAAATAAAAGCGCTACTAATAAAACACCAATAGATGAAGGTATTACAAAGGGCAATAATTGGGTTTGTTGTAGAAAAAAATTCATATAAAAAACCATATACTGTAAATAACAACAGTTATTTAATCACAAGTTTTGTTTTGCTACTAGTTCTTTATTTATGCCTCTTTTTTGTCAATACCTATAAACTCCGCGCTTTCTCCTAGAATTTGAACGAAATATCTGCAAGTTATTTATTGTGTTCAAACAATACATTTAAAAATAGTCACCTTTATTTTGACTTTTATATTTACTCGCGAAAAAAATCATATCGACTATTATTAATTTAAGTTCATAAAAAATTAAAGGATTTCCTTATGTCTAATCATCATACTTACAAAAAATTAGAAATTGTTGGCACTTCACCCAACAGTATTGAAGAAGCAATCCAAAATGCTATAACAGAAACAGCTCGCAGTGTTAATAATGTAGACTGGTTTGAGGTAGTAGAAACTCGCGGCCACATAGTTGATAAGAAAGTGTCTCACTTCCAAGTCACTATTAAAATAGGCTTTCGTATTGAAGCCAGCTAGAAAACAATAAAGCGTAAACGCTATTAGTACTTTTACGTAAATTAGTGATAAAATAACCAAATTATTTTTAAGCGGTATAGTAACTACTTGTTGTATCAGTATAGTTACTATCTGCTCGCTTTAGCTTTTGTAGAGAAAAACATGAAAACCCATTTCGACGAATTATTAGATTTCCCCACCGTATTAAACTTTAAAGTAATGGGCATCGCCTGTGATGAATTACCTGACTTGATTATTGCAGAATTACAAAAACATACCCCTGATGATTATACGACTAAAATAACACCTAGCTCTAAAGGCAATTATCATTCAGTTTCTATTCCTGTTACCGTTACCAGCAAAATGCATATAGAAATAATTTACACCACCTTAAATGCAATAGAGCAAGTACGTTACGTTCTATAGAACACATAAAGCACTTTAACCTTCTGTGAGATTTGTCGTGCCTAATTCTGCCACAACGGTGAACACAAATAACTTAATCGTTCGCCAATTAAACACTATGGATTACAGTAAAGTTTGGCATGCTATGCAAAACTTCACAGATAATCGTGATGAACAAACACTTGATGAACTTTGGTTAGTTGAGCATCCACCCGTGTTTACTCAAGGGCAAGCGGGTAAAGAAGAACATTTATTAATGCCCGGTAATATAGAAGTGGTGAAGGTTGACCGTGGTGGCCAAGTGACCTATCACGGCCCAGGTCAACAAGTTATTTATTTTATGATTAATTTACGCCGCCGAAAAATAGGCGTTAGGCAATTAGTCACGTTGATCGAAAACGCTATTGTTGCCTCGCTTAATGATTTTAATATAAAAGCCTATCCAAAGCCCGACGCTCCGGGTGTTTACGTTGATAATAAGAAAGTCGCTTCACTTGGGTTAAGAGTACGAAAAGGTTGCTCTTTTCATGGTTTAGCACTCAATGTAAACATGGACTTGTCACCTTTTTTACGTATAAACCCATGCGGTTATGCGGGTCTTGAAATGATTCAAACTTGCGATATAGAAGGCCCACAAAATATGGCTGATGCGTGTGATGCATTGGTCAAACATATCATCACTTTGTTAGCAACAGACGAAGTGAAATATCAAACAGGATTAACAAACAGGATTACCCAGCAATGATGAGCAACGATATGTCAAATAACACCATGCCAACTAACGACAGCAAATTAGCAGAAGCTAACACTGCGGTAAAAAAACCAACAAAAATGGTTCCTGGTACCAAACTACGTGATGCCGATAAACTAGCACACATTCCTATTAAGGTAGTTAGCTCAACCAAAGAAACCATGTTGCGCAAACCCAGTTGGTTACGCATAAAATTACCGCGTTCAAGTGATCGTATTGATAGTATCAAGGCAAATTTACGTAAGCATAATCTGCATTCAGTTTGTGAAGAAGCATCTTGCCCTAATCTGTCTGAATGTTTCAACCATGGCACCGCCACTTTCATGATATTAGGCGATATATGTACTCGTCGTTGTCCATTTTGTGATGTTGGCCATGGCAGACCTCTTGCGGTAGATACTGATGAGCCTAGAAAATTAGCCTTAAGCCTACAAGACATGGCGTTAAAATATGTGGTTATTACCTCAGTTGACCGTGATGATTTACGCGACGGCGGCGCACAACAATTTGCTGATTGTGTTAAAGAAATTAAAGTTTTAGCACCCAATACCAAAATTGAAATTTTAGTGCCAGATTTTCGTGGGCGTATGGAAAGAGCATTAGAAATACTAAACCAAAACCCACCGCATGTTTTTAACCATAATCTAGAAACAGCTCCACGCTTGTACACAAAAGCACGCCCAGGCGCTAACTATCAGTGGTCGCTAGATTTATTAAAGAAATTTGGTGAAGCAAATCCAACGGTTACCACTAAATCAGGCTTAATGGTTGGTTTAGGTGAAACCAATGAAGAAATACTGCAAGTAATGCGCGATTTACGTAGCCATGGCGTTACCATGCTTACTATTGGCCAATATTTACAACCTAGTAAAGATCATCTGCCGGTAGAGCGTTATGTGCATCCTGATGATTTTAATATGTTCCAAGAAGAAGCCGTGAAAATGGGTTTTGAGCATGCAGCTTGTGGACCGCTTGTCCGTTCTTCATACCATGCCGACAAACAAGCGGCCGGTGAAGAAGTAAAATAAAGCGTTAATACTAAACAACCACCGTCTAAAGACGGTAGTTGTTTAGTTTCGCCCAGTGCAATTATTTGTGTATAAGAGTTAGGTCTAAAATTGCATATAAAAGTTAGATCTAAAAAAGGGGGGTTAAACCAATTTCTGCGAACGAATTAAACACGACTGATTAGAATCGCCACACAGCTAAAAATTGTGCTGCGTTATCATCAGTACCTTTTTCACCTAGTTTGTTTTTCCAGTATTGATATTCAATACCCACAAAGAATTTACCTGCTTTATTACCTAATACTTCACCAAGATCTAAACGAATTTGTGGTTGAAATAAAATCCATGATTCAAGTTCGGTGCTGCCAAAATTATTAATTTGCTGACGACCATCAATGTATTCTAAATGACCTTCAATAGTCCAACTTGTTGAACCTATTTTAAAAGGATACGCCCAAGCAAAATCAACCATAAAACTTGAGTCTTCATCAACAACAGTAAAAACAGGAGAAGACGCACTACCGCCGCCTTGGTGAATATAACCTGTCACATCAACTTGAGCAAAGGCAAAACCGGGCAAGTCTAATGAAAATCTAACCCCTGGCAATACCCACATACTATCAACTTCAGGCGCAAAATTTAAACCAGCAACAAGTCCGATATCTTTAACGGGGCCAAACGCTAACTTATTACTGGTGATAGCCCCTAAACTGAAGTTAGAATACCATTCGCCATAAAACTCACTGCTGTCTTCAACAGGAAAATTAGCATTATTATTGACACTGTAACGACTGCTATCAATAAAGAAAAAATTGTCTCCGTATTCCCAGCCTCCAGCATGTTGAAAAGTGATGATGGTAGTATCAGCGGTTCCGCCGGTTCCCACTCGTTCTAACTCACCAAATGCTTGTAGGTGTATTTCTGTATTACCCCAAATTTCTGCAGAAGCAGTGGCGCTCATTAATGCTGCTGTCGCAAACACCGTTGTTGCAACAGCCTTTAATACTTTATTAACTTTCATACTTTACCCTTACTTAAATTAAGTTGATTAGTCATTTTTTTTATTTTTATCAAATATCTGACAATGATAAGTCTTAATAATAAAAGCCTGTCTAAAAAGGCTTTTATCGACACTTGAGAGCTGCTAAGTTAAAAAGATAAACTTAGCGACGAATAGCGCAGTAAGCGCCCAAACGCCACCAGATACTTCAGTAGACTTACCCGCACCTACTTTTAACACCGTGTAAGTGATAAAGCCAAAAGCAATGCCATTAGCAATAGAAAAAGTGAACGCCATCATTACCGTGGTACATACTGCGGGGGCGTATTCAGTTAAGTCGTCCCAGTCTAAGCCTTTCAAAGAACTCATCATTAACATTGCCACATAGATAAGTGCACCATCAACGGCGAAACCAGGAAGCATTTGTGCAAGCGGTAAAAAGAACATACCCACAACAAACAACAAACCGATTGTAACTGCCGTTAAACCTGTACGGCCACCAACAGCCACACCAGCAGCAGATTCAACATAAGAAGTAACAGGAGGACAACCAAAGGCAGTACCAATAACAGAAGATATTGAGTCAGCCTTCAACGACTTGCTTAACCCATGAATTTTACCATTTTCGTCTTGAAGATTAGCGCGCTCTGCAACCCCCATTAACGTACCAGCCGTATCAAAGATGTTAACAAATAAGAAAGTAACAATAACAGGAATCAAAGCCACTTCAAAAGCACCAACAATATCAGCTTTCCATAATATGGGCTCAAGTGCAGAGAAATCAGGTACCGCTAATAGACCTTTATAAGCAACAAAACCAGAAGATGGTGCCCAACCTTTAGCGGCTTCAGCAACAACGAAAAAGTCAGCGGGTAAAATCCACGTCATCGCGAAAGCAATAAAAGTAGTAACAGCAATACCAATTAAAACAGCACCGAAAATTTTACGGTAGCTAAGCACAGCGATTAATAAGAAACTTAAAAAACCTAATGCAGGTGCTTCAGGGCCAAACACACCGAAACCAAAGTGAGTAAGATCGGCGATAGCAACAATGTTATCAGGGTTAGGAACAACAATGCCGGTAAAGCGCAAACCGATAAAACCGAGGAAAAGACCAACACCTGCGGTCATCGCAAGACGTAAGCTCATCGGTATACTATCAAGCATCCACTCCCTTAGCCGAGTAACACTCATTAAGACGAAAATAACCCCCGAAAGAAATACTGCACCTAGCGCGACTTGCCAGCTATAGCCCATCGATCCAACAACAGAAAAAGTAAAAAAGGCATTTAACCCCATACCCGGAGCAAGCCCTACAGGCCAGTTTGCATAAAGCCCCATTAAAATGGTTGCGATAGCAGCGCCAAGACAAGTGGCCAAAAACAAACCGTCAAAAGGCATGCCTGTTTTAGACATAATGATAGGGTTTAAAAACATAATATACGACATGGTCACAAAGGTGGTAAGACCCGCCATGATCTCTGTTTTTACATCAGTTTTATGCTCAGAAAGTTTGAATATACGTTCTATTAAACTGACATTACTCGCTTGGTTTTCATTATTTTTACTAACCTGTTCCATAACTACAGTTCTCTCGTTGATTGAATAATAAGGCCGTTTTTTTATATTTTATGTGCTTTTTTTTATAATCAGCGCATCAATCCTATACTTAAAATACAAAACTTGTCAATAGTGTCAAGTATTTTGTTATACTGTTTCACATCTATTCATATTTGGTTCAATCTCGAATGACAACTATAACGGCTATATGTTGTTAGATAGCGTAACTTTCTAGTATTTACACGGTAATTAGTGCCATTATTCAAACATTTAAAAATTAGGTAGCCATGCTTTCTTTATCTCATTTTAATAGAAAAACCATTAAGGGCGACATTTTTGGTGCGCTAACATCAACAATTGTCGCCTTACCTTTTGCATTAGCATTTGGTGTAACATCGGGTGCTGGCGCTAGTGCTGGCATTTATTGTGCAATTATAACAGGATTGTTTGCTTCATTGTTTGGTGGTACAAATCAACAAATATCAGGGCCAAATACTGGTTTAACGGTTGCAATGGTCGCCATATTAACCAGTTTTGTTGCACAATCGCCTGAAAATGGTGTTGCAGCAGCATTCACGGTGGTGAGTTTAGCAGGTTTATTCCAAATGCTATTCGGCTTTTTCAAGTTGGGTAAATATTTTATTTTGGTTTCCTATCCCGTTATATCAGGCTTTACATCTGGTATAGGCATTTTAATTATTCTTTCACAAATAAAACCTTTGTTTGGTGGTGCTTTTTCTGAACTAAGCTTGTCAATGAGCACCTTAATCAGTCCCCCTACTTTACTTGGATTTTCCTGCCTTTTCGTGCTTTTTTTATGGCCACAAAAATACGCTAGAATAGTGCCTGCCAGTATTATTACAGTTATTGGCGCAACACTTTTCTTTGTGTTTTCTGGTGTAAGTTTACCTGTTGTCGGCGCTATTTCGAGTGAGCTTCCTTCATTTAGTATGCCTGTATGGGAAAGTAGCTTAGCCAGTGAAATGATTAAGTCAGCGCTATTAATTGCCACTTTAAGTACATTAGATTCATTAATGACATCGCTAACGGTTGATAGTATTAGTAATGATTTACATGACTCTGACCAAGAGCTAGTAGGCCAAGGCATTGGTAACATTATCGCTGGTTTTTTCGGTGCATTACCAGGCGGCGGCGCAACCATGCGCACGGTAACTAACTTAAGAGCGGGTGGCACAACACCATTGTCTGGCATTTTACATGCCCTTTTTATTCTAGCCATTGTATTATGGGCTGGTGAGTACACATCCTACATACCTGTAGCTGTACTAGCGGCAATATTAACGCATGTTGGCATTAGTATTATTGATTGGAACTTCCTTAAACGCATACATCAAATACCTTTATTCAGTGTTGGTTTAATGCTTTCAACCATGATTATGTCAGTAACCTTTGATTTAGTTACTGCGGTATTGATCGGCGTATTTATTGCAAATTTAGTGACGATTCGCCGACTATCAGAAATTCAATTAGATAATATTAACCTGTGTACTGCAAAAAATGCACAGCACCTATCTGAACCTGAAAAGCAATTAATAGCGTCTATGGATGATGATATATTGTTGCTGAATATTTCTGGCCCAATTGGCTTTGGTGTTGCACGTGGACTGAAACAGAGTGTCTCAAAAACGGATCAAAATAAAACCTTGTTGATAGATTTAACTGACGCACACTTTGTTGGCATTACCAGCACTATAGCCATTGAAGAAATTATTGTTGGTTATCAAAATCAAGGCCGTGAAATATTATTATCAAGTGTTTGTGAACGAGTACGTAATGATTTTAATAAATTAAAATTGCTCGAGAAAATGCCAACAGAACATGTTTTTGATACACGACTTGATGCGCTTAATTATTGGAAGAAAAAGCTTTCAAAATCCTCCCATTAATAAAAATAATATGGAAAGGTTACTCAATACCACAGCCTTTGAGAATTATTTGGGTTAAAGAAACAACAACCGCTTCAAAGTCATCATCGTTCATCGTTTCTTTGTCTAAAGCGGCTAAAACTTGTACATTAAAATCGGCGTAGTGTTGGGTTGAACTCCAAATTAAAAATAATAGATGATGCGGGTTCACTTTATCTATTAAGCCTTTTTCAATCCAAATATCAATAACAGCGACTTTGCTTTGCAACCACGCTTTAAAATCGTTATTAAGATAATCATTTAATACTGGCGCGCCATGAATTAGCTCACTAGCAAAAATTCTTGATGAGTACGGATCATTCTTAGAATGCATAACTTTTGCTCGAATATAAGCTCTCAGTGCCACTTTCGGTTCTTGATCGGCATTTAAGGTGTCATAGTCTGTATTCCATACCGCGATGATATTGCTTAATAGTTGTTGATACAGGTCGGTTTTGTCTTGGAAATAATAATGAATATTCGCGCGAGGGATATTTGCTCGTTCAGCAATACGTTTAATCGATGCACCTTTAAAGCCATAAGTAACAAATTCTTCTTTAGCTGCATTGAAGATTAGCGCTTTATTTTTTTGTCGAATATTGCCTTCTGATATTTTATCTTTTACCACAAAAACTCCTATTAAAATTGAAATAAATAACCTAATTAGATAATAAAAGTCAGTTTTATTCAACTTTAAATTTAACCCTAAACTCAAGTGCGGAGAATATTGTAGCAGATCAACTTTTATTGAAGATATCCTTACTTTTAGCAATCAATTAAACACGCTCACCCATAATATGAGTCGCTTTCACGTGACGCTCATCGCCTAGCATACTTAAGATAAATAGTTTCTCTGACAAGTTTTTGCAATGTTGCATACGTCTGTCCATCAACGGTGTTGCATGACAATCAAGCACAATAAAATCTGCTTCTGCGCCTTTAGTAAAATTACCAATAGTCCCTTCAAGATCTAAAGCAACTGCGCCACCTAAGGTAGCCAAGTAGAACGATTGGAATGGGCTGAGTCTGTCATTACGAAGCTGTTGAGTTTTGTAACCTTCATTGATCGTACTTAGCATAGAAAATGTAGTTCCTGCGCCAATATCGGAGCCAAAACCGACATTTACATCAAATTTTTGTGCCTGCATTAAGTTAAATAATCCGCTACCTAAAAACAGATTTGAACTGGGGCAAAAAGCAATAGCCGAGTTGGTTTCACTTAAACGCTGACATTCACTGTCATGTAAGTGTACGCCGTGAGCAAAAACACTACGACGACCTAGTAGTTTACTTTTATCATAAACATCTAAATAACCGTCACTGTCAGGAAATAGATCTTTTACCCAGGCAATTTCAGCTTTATTTTCACTTAAATGGGTTTGCAAATAAACGCTTGGATTTTCGCTAAGTAATTGCCCTGCTTTGTTTAGTTGCTCACTTGAACAAGTTGGTGCAAAACGTGGGGTTATCGCATATTGTAAACGATCTGTATTATGCCACTTTTCAATTAAGGCTTTGCTATCGTCATAACCACTTTGCGCGGTATCTGATAAATAATCAGGGCAATTTTGATCCATTAAAACCTTACCACAAATCATCCGTAGTTTTTTCTGTTGAGCCACGGTAAAAAACGCCTCGACTGATTCTTTATGCACAGTACCAAAAACTAAAGCCGTTGTTGTTCCTGCTTCAAGCAATTGATCTAAAAAGAACTCTGCTACTTTTTTACCGTGTTCAAAATCAGAAAATTGGCGTTCAAATGGAAAAGTATAATTTTCTAACCATTCAAGTAATTGCTCACCATAAGAGGCAATCATTTCAGTTTGCGGATAATGAACATGCGTGTCGATAAAGCCCGGCATAATTAGCCCATGTTCATAATGAGTAACCTCAACGCTTTTATCTACTGTGGCTAATAATTCAGCAGCTTCGCCTATTTGCTCTATTAAACCATCTTTAATAATTAACAGCCCATCTTCTATGTATTGGTAGCTGTCTTGTAGAGCGACTTTGGCAGGGTCTGCCAAAAAGTGCAGTAGCTCACCACGATATACTTTTAACATTTTCTTTCACCTATTTTATTGCTGAACTGATAACTTACAATTCTGTGGTAAGTAATTGCTTAATTTCTTGCCAATGTATGCCCTGTTGTGATGTTGGGCGAGCTTTACTCTTAGGATTACCCCCAAGTTGCTGATTTTGTTGTTGAAGGTTTTTCTCAGCTTGCCTTTTTGTTTCTGTTTGATAGGTATTGATAATTTCTGCTGCAACTGAAACAGCCACTTCTATGGGTAACTTGCCGCCAACTTCTGAAAGCCCAATAGGGCAATTCATGCGAGCAACTTGGCTTTGGTCAATATCACGATGTTTATAACGCTGCTGGAAACGACGCCATTTTGTATCAGAGGCGATAAGCCCTAAATAGCTAAAATCGGCACGTTTTAAAATGGCTTGTGATATTTCAAAATCCATTTGATGATTATGAGTCATCACAATGTAATAGCTATTTTCTGGCATGCTAGCCACTTCAAAATCAGGCTCTTCACTGACCACTTTATGAACATTGTGGTAAGTATCAATATTGCTTGGAAATTGATCATCACGACTATCGACCCAAGTTACTTGGCAAGGCAGTTGCGCTAATATTGGTATTAAGGCTTTACCTACATGGCCAGCACCAAACAACATAATATTCACGCCAACGGCAGCAAAACATTCAAACAACACACTGGCGTTACCACCACAACACTGTCCTAGGTTACTGCCCAGTTGAAAGTGTTCTAAATGCTGACTAGCTTTACCTGCCGCCAGCATTTTTCTGGCATGTTTAATGGTTTTGTGTTCAAGGTGACCACCACCGATAGTATCGTAAATATCGGCCTTGCTGATCACCATTTTAGTGCCACTATTTCTAGGCGTTGAACCAGTCACTCCTACTAATGTCACTAAGACATAAGCTTGGCCTTGTTTGCTTAATTGATAAGCAGCGCTGTTCCAGTTATCGCCGGTAGAAATAGTCATAGTAGTATCCTCTGTTCTTATGCTTTCTCTTTGGATTGTGCTTTTATTGCTTCAACCGACCAAAGTACTCGCTCTGGCGTAGCTGGTGTATCAAGCGCAGGGCATAATTGATAATCAGACACACTTGAAATAGCATCTTTAATTGCTGACCAAACCGATATACTCAACATAAACGGCGGCTCACCCACGGCTTTGGAATTGTAAATAGTGTGTTCACGATTTGGCGCATCCGGTACTAACGCTACACGAAAATCTTTCGGTGCATCGTTAATAGCAGGAATTTTGTACGTTGCGGGATTATTTGAAAGTAAACGGCCTTCTTTATTCCAAACTAACTCTTCGGTCGTTAGCCAACCCATTCCTTGAACAAAAGCCCCTTCGATTTGGCCAATATCAATAGCAGGGTTAATTGAGTGCCCAACATCTTGTAATATATCGGTACGCAAGGTTTTATATTCACCTGTTAACGTATCAATGATGACTTCAGATACCGCAGCGCCCGATGCGAAATAGAAAAATGGACGACCTTTACCAGTAGCGCGATCAAAATGAATCTTAGGCGTTTTATAGAACCCCGTTGACGATAAAGAGACGCGCGCCAAATAGGCCATTTGAGAAAATTCAGCAAAACTAAACGTTTGCTCACCGACAATAATATTATTATTCTCGAACTTAACTTGCGCTGCTTTCACTTGGTATTTTTCACAGGCAAAATCAATTAAACGTTGTTTGATAGTTTTGGCTGCTGCCTCTGCTGCTTTACCATTTAAATCAGTACCCGAAGACGCTGCTGTTGGTGATGAGTTAGGCACTTTATCGGTACGCGCAGAGGAAATAGCCACGGTATCAACATCAACTTGGAATTCTTCTGCGACAATTTGCGCGACTTTAGTATTCAAGCCCTGTCCCATTTCACTACCGCCATGGCTTAAGTGAATAGTGCCATCGGTATAAACATGTACTAATGCGCCAGCCTGATTTAAATGTTGAACGGTAAATGAGATACCAAATTTAACCGGTGTTAAGGCAATACCTTTTTTCAATATAGGATTGTTGACATTAAACTCGGTAATCGCTTTACGGCGTGCTTGGTAATCAGCGCTTTCTTCTAATGTCTCAATAATCTCGCTTAAGTTATTATGTTGAACTTTTTGATGATAGTGAGTAACGTTACGATCGTCATCAGCGTATAAGTTTATTTTTCGAATATCTAACGGATCTTTACCTAACTTACGGGCAATTTCATCCATGATCATTTCAATTGTCATCATACCTTGTGGGCCACCAAAACCTCGAAAAGCGGTATGAGAAACAGTATTTAGCTTACAGCGGTTGCCAGTGACAGTAGCTTGGTCTAAAAAGTAAGCATTGTCTGAATGGAACATGGCTCTATCAACAATGGCATCGGATAAATCCGGTGAATAACCACAGTTACCATTGACTTCAATGTTAATGCCTTTAATTTGGCCGTTGCTGTCAAAACCTACCGTATAGTTATTTTCAAACGGATGACGTTTACCTGTCATGATCATATCGTCCATACGCGCTAATTTAAATTTAACTGACCGTTTGGTTACATTGGCAAGTAAAGCAGCAAGACACGCCCACGGTGCTGCTTGGGTTTCTTTACCACCAAAACCACCACCCATGCGGCGCATATCTACTAGTACTTTGTTTAATGGAATATCTAACACTTCAGCTACTAGCTTTTGTACTTCACTTGGATGTTGTGATGAGGTGAAAATTTCCATGCCACCATCTTCGGTTGGCACAGCCGTTGACACTTGGCCTTCAAGATACATGTGCTCTTGACCACCCACAACAATGTCACCTGATAATTGATGTTCCGCAGCGGCAATAGCCGAGTCAGAGTCACCACGCTTCATAGTAAATGGCGGGCGAACAAAGTTTTGTTTTGCTAAGGCATCTTTTACCGTTAAGACCGCTTCAAGTACTTGATATTCAATTTTTGCTAATTTAACGGCTTTACGTGCTAAATCATAACTAGTTGCTGCTACGGCAAAAATGGGTTGGCCTACAAATTCTACTTTACCAATGGCAAGTACTGGGTCACCAGGGAATACAGGGCCAATATCAGTGTGCCCTGGCACATCTTCAACGGTAATTACCGCTATCACACCTTCCGCTGCTTTTACAGCTGATAAGTCCATAGAGAGAATATTAGCGTGTGCCTGAGTAGATTGACCTACAGCGGCATGTAACTCACCACGTAATGCGAGGCGGTCATCAACATAAAGAGCTTCACCAGCAACATGCTTGTCTGAACTTTCATGCTTTATCGGGCGGCCCACACCACCTAAACCAATATTAGCTTGTTTACCAACTAAGCCTTTATCACTGTTTGACTGTACGGTATCTAACTCTGCTTTTTTTATATCAATAAGACTACGCATAATTTACCACCCGTGTTGCTGTCGTTTTACTTTGCAGCTCTACATAGCACTTTTCAATAAGGTTTTGTGCTACTTTCATACGGTATTTATCAGACGCCCGAACATCTGTCATTGGCTGAAAATCTTTTTCCAACGCAGTTTTTGCTGCTGCTACAGATTCATTAGTTAAGCGATTACCTTGCAATATAGCTTCAGCCGCAGGCGCGCGTTTAGGAATAGCCGCCATGCCACCAAACGCTAGACGCACCTTGGTGATTTTTTGATCTGTATCTGCGACATTTTGTTCAACCTCTTGTTCGACTTCTCGTTCAATGAAAAAAGCTGCTAATACCGCCGAGATGTCATCATCGATACGTTTTGAAATTTTATAAAGTTTTAGCGTTTGACCCGCCGTTGGTTTAGGAATTTGTACTGATTTGATAAACTCTGACGGTTTAAGCACCGTTTTTTTGTAATCAACAAAGTAGTCTTCTACTAAAATGGTGCGTTCACTGCCACTAACATGCAAAGTCATTTTTGCGCCAAGGGCAATAAGCGCTGGCGGCATATCACCAATAGGCGATGCGTTACCAATATTGCCACCTAAGGTGCCCGTGTTACGTACCTGTTTTGAGCCAATTCGCTCAATCATATCGCCTAAATCAGGGTAATAATGATGCAGCGTATCAATGAATTTGCTATACGGTAGCGCTGAGCCAATAATTATTTCAGTATCCGTTTCTTCAATAGTGGTTAACTCTGCAACGTTACCCACGTAAACCAATTTATCAATCGTGGCTAAGTTTTGCGTAACTGATAATGCTAAATCTGTACCACCTGCGACTAACGTTGATTTAGGCTCATTAATTAACTCAATAGCTAATTCGTCGATATTTCTAGGGGCACTATAATGATGACCATTACCCACTAAGTTAGGCGTAGGTAATTTTTGTAAGTCGTTAAGTGTTGCTACGGTTTGTTGGTAGTGCTTGGCAAACGAGTCATCTTCACAAGTTTTACTCGAGGTAATCGCCGCTTCGATAATTGAGCGATAACCCGTACAACGACATAAGTTACCCGCTAATGCTTCAAGTACTTGTGCACGGTTTGGCGTTTGGTTATGTTTGTGTAAAGCAAAAGATGACATAACAAATCCCGGTGTACAAAAACCACATTGCGACCCATGATTATCAACAATGGTTTGCTGAGCATGGTGTAACTTAGCCCCGTCTTTCAAATCTTCAACCGTGATTAACTGCTTACCATGTAAATTACCCACAAAGGTTATACACGAATTGATTGATTTATAATTAAGCTGGCCTTTACTTTTAGAATTTAGCTCGGAATTTAGGTGGGTACTTAGATCGGTATTTAGCTCGGCAAGTACTACGGTACAAGCACCACAATCACCTGAGGCGCAACCTTCTTTAGTGCCAGATTTAAATCGTATTTCGCGCAGGTATTGCAAAACCGTTAAATTCGGGTCAATGCTTTCTATGGTCACAACATCGTTGTTTAATAAGAAACGAACTGTACTCATTGTCATAATTTGTTCCGTCATTGCTCTTGTTTATTTAGAAAGTGCTCAACTTACATTAGGTTTAATATAGCAGAATAAAAACCTGACACAAGTGTCAATTTATAAAATAATTAAATTGGGTTAATAAAAATAAAAAATAAATAAAACAGAAATAGAACAGAAACAGAACAGAGGGCTTCCCAAGAAAACCGGCAAGATGATATTGTCAACCAGCAAGGCAATCACCTTAACCATTGCCGGAAAAATACTAAGACAACCCTAACGAGTTTATTTGGCGATGTGACTGTAAGTCGTAGCGGCTACAGCCAGCCTAAAACCATTAGTGAATATCCCTTAGACGGCGAACTAAATCTAGCAAAAGATCAATTTTCGGATGGCCTCAGGTTACAAATTGCCGCGCAAATAAACCATTGCGCTTACGACCATGTAGTAGAGCACATATCTCAAACCACAGGCGGTAAAATTGCCAAGCGACAATGCATGAGCCTCGTTAAGGACATGGCACAGGATTTTGATGCTTACTATCTGAAGGATCGCTATAACACACCAGAGCAGACCAAAGATTTATTGGTATTGACCATCAGAGCGCCAGCGAGAAACAAAAGGGTTTGGGCTAGCGTAGAGCAAGAGGCTAAGCAGGTTATTCTGGATGATTTTAAAGAAGCGCTACAACGCGATCCGATGCAGAATGCCAGTGAGTAGTTGTAATTGACGGACAACCCGCTCAATGAAAAATGATTGAGAAAGCGGCTAAGCAATTGAAAGTCAACGTAACGATAGTGTTGGATTTTAGTCATGTGCTTGAGTATCTATGGAAAGCTGCTTGGTGTTTCTTTGATAAAGGCGATAAAGCCGTCGAAGCCTGGATCAACAAATATGCAATCAAGCTCTTAAAAGGTGGCTGTAGCCAGGTAGCCAAAGGGTTTTGTCAGAGTGCAACTAAGCGCAAATTAACGAAGCGATATGCAGTCGACGGCTGTGCTAAGTACTTGCTCAATAATAAAAAAAGACTGAAGTATGATGAGGCTTTGGTTGCAGGTTTCCTCATTGCCAGCGGAATTATTGAAGGGGCTTGTCGCCACCTAATTAATGATAGCTTGGATATAACAGGGGCTCGCTGGGGGCTGAAAGGAGCAGAGGTATTACTTAAGCTGAGATCGTTAAAATCAAGCGAATATTTTGATGAATACTGAAACTTCCATAAACAGCAATCGAAAAAATGTCTTTATACAATCAAGTCACTCGAAGCAGCTTAGAAAGAGGTCGTCGTTTTAGAAGAACTACACTCAATATATTTTAAGTGTACGTATTCTTAATCACCTATATTTAGCATTTTATACAAAATAACTAGCTGCCCACCTTTAGTCAATGGACTAATCCGATAATAAGCCTTGATGTAATATAGAATTCGGACTAAGTTACTGCGCAAGCGACTTGCTAAGCATTCGTTAATAATTAACTTCTGAGATAAACAGTCAAATGCACCATTATAAGTAGGTCCCATGAGTAATACTTTTACCAAACTAGTGAGCCAATTAACGCGTTCTTTGGAGCAAAAAAACACCAAAGAACTATTGGACTCAATTGAGCAATGCCATCCTGCTGAATTGGGTCGATTAATTGAATCATTACCAAGTAAATATCGAGACGATTTTTGGCGTTTGATCCCCGTTAAATATAAAGGTGAGATATTACTCTCAGTGCATCGTGAACTGCGCCAGTTTTTAATTAAAAAAACCAGCGAAGCTGATCTACTTATATCCCTTTCTACCCTTCAAATGGATGAATTGGCGGATATCGATGCCGATTTACCACTAACTGTTGTAGGCGCCATGGTCGAAGCCATGGATAGTCAGCGAAAACAGCGATATCAAACGGTTGCCTCTTTTCCTGATAATACCGCAGGTGGATTAATGGATGTTGACGCGACTGCGGTTAGAAAGGACGTTAGCCTTAAGGCTGTCTATCGATACTTGTGCAAGTTGAGAAAAAAAGAAGGCATGCTACCCGAGCAACTCGATCAATTAGTCGTTGTAGACCGAAAAAATAAGGTACAAGGAACCCTATACCTTAGTGACTTGGTTTCAATGGATAACACATTGTCGGTGGCTGATGTAATGAAAAACGACATACCATTAATTGATTCTTTACAATCAGCAAGTCAGGTCGCGCAAATTTTTGAAGATCATGATTTAATCTCCGCACCCGTTGTAGATCAAAATAATTGCCTGCTGGGACGGATAACCGTTGATGATGTTATCGATGTGTTAAAGCACAACTCGGAGCAACGTTTATTAGCCTCAGCAGGCCTTAATGAAGAGTTGGACATGTTTGCCCCCGTCTCACATATTTCTTTTAATAGAGCGATTTGGTTAGGCACCAATTTGATCACAGCATTTGTAGCAGCCTGGGTGATAGGCTTTTTTGAAGCATCAATCGAACAACTCGTTGCATTGGCAGTACTAATGCCTGTCGTGGCAAGTATGGGCGGCGTCACCGGAAGTCAAACGCTTACCGTTGTTACGCGAGGTATCGCTCGTGATCTGGTGAGTAGTGCTAATATTATTTCACTTACTATTCACGAATTAAAGGTCTCTTTTATCAATGGGTTGCTTTGGGCTGCTGTAGTCTTTCTAATTACCCTTTTTTGGTATGACGATTGGAAGTTAGGGGGTGTTTTCGCACTTGCACTTTTTGTTGTTAGCCTGACTGGCACGCTTTCAGGAGCCGTTATTCCTATGCTATTGAAGAAACTTGGAGTAGATCCTGCCATTGCGGGCGGAGTTATTTTGACCACCATTACTGACGCTGTGGGATTTTTAATCTTTTTAGGGACAGCGACTTATATTTTGATTTAATCGTAATTTTTTTATGGAGTGAGGAAGTTGACTGAGCGTTACAATTTTAGATATTCTGAATTTTTTCTTATGCTTTTCGATTGTTATTATTCGTCTAGTTTTCGATAAGCTAGGAATATAAAATTCTCGGCCGCAAGCGATCGAGAATTTTATCCAGCGTTTTGAGCTAGAAGACATACTACCGCGATTTGCTTATATTGCTTTGAGAACACCACCCATGCCAATCAAACTTTTGAGTAAGGCTGATCTTTATGGGTTATCAGGTAAAATATTGATCATTTAACTTTAACTTACTATGGCTTCCTTCAGACCTCAACCGTTAGCCAGTGACGCCCTTGCCTTTCGGATTATCTTCCCCTTAGTCAGGGTGATTCCACTATCTTTCAAGTGGATGGATTTGCCAGCTTCGCTGGGCAAAAAAAAACGCTAAGGCAAGCTCAGCGTTTTTATAACTTTATTTCAAAATCGGTTTTAAAACCAAACGGTAGTTAATTAACCACCAACAAGTGCTAGTAATATACCTGCTGCCACTGCTGAGCCAAGCACACCGGCTACATTAGGTCCCATTGCATGCATAAGCAAGAAGTTATGAGGGTTAGCCTCTAAACCAACTTTATTCGCAACACGGGCTGCCATAGGCACCGCTGAAACACCTGCTGCACCAATTAATGGGTTTATTGGCTCTTTAGAAAGTTTGTTCATCAACTTAGCCATTAATACACCTGAGGCGGTACCAATAGAAAATGCAACAGCGCCAAGAGCCAAAATACCTAAGGTTTGAACATTTAAAAAAGCATGAGCACTTAACTTAGAGCCAACCCCTAAACCTAAGAATATAGTGGTGATGTTGATTAGCTCATTTTGTGAGGTAGAGCTTAAACGATCTACCACGCCTGATTCTCTCATCAAATTACCTAAACAGAACATACCAACTAACGGTGTTGCCGCAGGTAAAAAGAAAATGGTCATTAATAATACGCCCAATGGAAAAACAATTTTTTCTACTTTTGTAACCGGGCGAAGCTGAGCCATTTCAATTTTGCGTTCATCTAGTGTTGTTAATGCTCTCATAATAGGTGGCTGAATAATGGGTACCAACGCCATGTAGGAATAAGCAGCAACCGCAATAGCCCCAAGTAGATCAGGTGCTAATTTTGATGCTAAAAATATTGCTGTTGGCCCATCGGCCCCGCCAATAATAGCAATAGCAGAAGCATCTTTTAAAGTAAACTCAATACCCGGCACTGCATTCAAGGCAATAGCACCAAATAAGGTAGCAAAAATACCAAACTGCGCTGCAGCGCCTAACAACAAGGTTTTAGGGTTAGCAATCAAGGCACCAAAGTCGGTCATCGCCCCTACACCCATAAAGATAATTAACGGGAATATGCCCGTATCTATACCCGCATAATATATATAATGAAGTAAACCACCTACTTCAGAAAAACCGGCTACCGGAATATTAGTTAATATTGCGCCAAAACCCATAGGTAATAACAATAGCGGCTCAAAATTTCTAGCAATGGCAAGATAAAGCAAGACACAGCCAACTAGCATCATTACAACCTGACCTAGCTCAAAATTTGCTAAGCCAGTTGACAGCCATAATTTAGTTAATGAATCCATAAGATCCTCTACGAAAAGCTAAGTAAAGCATCACCAACAGCAACAGAGTCACCTTCTTTGGTATGCACACTAGTAATAACACCGGCATTTACAGCACGAATTTCTGTTTCCATTTTCATTGCTTCCATGATGATAACAACCTCACCTGCTTCAACAGAATCACCTTCATCAACAAGCACTTTAAAAATATTACCTGAAAGTGGTGCATTTAATGTTTCTGCGGCAGAAATAGATGTCGACTGCTTAATAGCATCGTCACCGGCTGGGTGTGTAATGGCTTCAATTGAACCACCTGGCGCAACCACAACATCATAAATTTTACCGTCAACACTGACAGCGTAACTTTCTGGCGATGTTACTGCACTTTCCTCTGATGATTTAGCCGCTTTAGCGCTTACTTTCGTTGGAATAGGCTCAAAAGCAGCAGGGTTGTTTCGGTTTTCTAAAAACTTCAAACCAATTTGTGGGAATAAAGCATACGTTAATACGTCATCAATAATATCAGTGGCTAATTCAATATTTTTCTCTTTCGCTAACACTTGTAACTCAGTAGATAACCTATCTACTTCTGGATTAAGCAAGTCTGCAGGGCGACAAGTAATCACTTCTTTGCCGTCTAATACACGCGTTTGTAACTCTGCATCAACAGGAGCAGCGGTTGCGCCATATTCGCCTTTTAATACACCAGCAGTTTCTTTGGTAATAGATTTGTAACGTTCACCTGTTAATATGTTTAATACGGCTTGGGTACCCACTATTTGCGATGTTGGTGTCACTAATGGAATATAACCTAAATCTTTACGCACTTTAGGGATTTCAGTTAAGACTTCATCGAATTTATCCGCTGCGCCTTGCTCTTTAAGCTGGTTTTCCATGTTTGTTAACATGCCGCCAGGTACCTGTGCTGTTAATATCCGAGCATCAACGCCTTTTAAGCTACCTTCAAATTCAGCATACTTTTCGCGAACATCACGAAAATATGCGGCAACTTCAGCCATTTTTTCAACATTTAAACCGGTGGCACGTTTAGTACCTTCAACAATAGAAGCAATTGTTTCTGTTGGTGAATGACCATATGTCATACTCATTGATGAAATAGACGTATCAATAACATCGATATCGCTATCAATGGCTTTCATTTGGGTAGCGATACTTAAGCCTGTTGTGGCATGACAATGTAAAGCAATTGGCAAGGAAATAGTTTCTTTTAACTTACCAATTAACTCTGCTGCATCGTAAGGTTTTAATAAGCCAGACATATCTTTGATACATAAAGAATGTGCACCCATATCTTCGAGTTGCTTAGCCATTGTCAACCAACCTTTAAGCGTATGAACAGGGCTTTCAGTGTAACTTAATGTTCCTTGTGCATGAGCACCAACGTTTACAGCCGCTTTAATTGACGTTTGCAAATTACGAACATCATTCATAGCATCAAAAATACGAAATACATCAATACCGTTTACATGGGCACGTTCAACAAATTTTTCTACCACATCATCAGCATAATGGCGATAGCCTAAAATATTTTGACCACGGAACAACATTTGCTGCTTTGTTTTTGGCATCGCCTTTTTCAAAGCTCGAATACGCTCCCAAGGATCTTCACCTAAATAGCGAATACAAGAGTCAAATGTTGCACCGCCCCACGACTCAATTGACCAATAGCCAACTTCATCTAATGTTGCAGCAATTGGCAACATATCTTCTAAACGAAGCCGAGTTGCAAGAATTGATTGATGACCATCTCTTAAGACAACTTCGGTAATACCTAATGGTTTGCTCATGATTGTGCCCTTATTTCTTTGCTTCTTGTGAGGAAGAAGGTTGTTGAGAGTGCTGTTGACGGTAGCGAGTTACAGCGCCGCTTATTGCAGCAACAATGGCAGGTGATAGCTCACCGCTCGCTGCTTTCTTATTTTTTTTATTCGAATGACTTCTACTTGGCGCAATAGGATCGGGAAACTTAACCGCCAGCTTTGCCAATACGGTGTTAATAAAGATAATTAATAAGCTTAAAAAAGCGAATACAAATACCATTCCTGCTAGCATAAGTGTACCAGCTTCTAAAAACTGCTGTTCCATACTGTTCATTTTTTGTTCTCACTCAAAAATTTATGAAATTAGAATAATCACTCCAATTATTAAAAACAAACATTATTTTGCAATTTCATAAAAATAATATTTAGTCAAGTACTAAAACAATCAATATTCAATCTTTTTTACTAAATATTCAATAAAAACTGCATAATAAGATATTGTATACAATATCATTTCAGTGAATATCGGCTATTCAGAAGAGTTTTTGATGATTTTATACAATATACTTTCTGGTGGGTATTATTCATTATAAATGCATATTATTTATCATAAGTGCATAATATTCATTTGTATTATTAAACACACTTAACTTGTTTATTTAATAAAACTAAATTAGGATATTTTTCATACTATTACTATTGAAATACTTTTATGACAACAAATAGTTTACGTATTGCACCTGCAAATACGGCCGACTTTCGCTTTTTAGCTAAAAAGCGATTACCACTACAATTATTTGATTACATTGATGGAGGAAGTTACCAAGAAACAACATTAGCAAATAACCTTCACGCGTTTTCTAAGCTATCTTTACGCCAAAGAATATTAAGAAACGTTAGTCAAATAGACCTGAGCACCAAGTTATTTAATAACAGACTTGATATGCCCTTAATTCTGGGTCCTGTTGGTTTAGCAGGCTGTTACGCAAGAAGAGGTGAACAACAAGCCCTCAAAGCAGCAAATAAACACAACATCCCTTTTTGTTTGTCTACTGTTGGAATTTGCTCTATTGAAGAGCTAAAAACTCAAACTAATCAAGCCTTTTGGTTTCAATTGTATGTGATAAAAAATCGAAGCTATGCATTAAATTTATTAAAACGTGCAGAACAAGCAGGTTGCAAAACACTTATTCTAACGGTTGACCTACCAGTGCTAGCTGAGCGATATCGAGATGTACGTAACGGCTTAAGTTCGAGTGAAACACGCAGTACCCTACTGGGAAAATTAAAACGAGGTTTTGACATAGCTAGCCATCCTAGCTGGGTATGGGATGTTGCAATTAAAGGAAAACCACTAACTTTTGGTAACTTAACAAATGCTGTACCAAATGCTAATTCTCTCGATGATTTTAAAGGTTGGGTTGATAGTCAATTTGATGCCAGTATGACTTGGCAAGATCTTGATTGGATTCGTGATAACTGGTCAGGAAATTTGATTATAAAAGGCATATTAGACAGTGAAGACGCTAAAGAAGCAGTGAAAATAGGTGCTGATGCTATCGTGGTTTCAAATCATGGTGGACGGCAGCTTGACAGTGCTCCTGCAACACTTACCGTACTACCTGAAATAGCAAACACAGTTAATCATCAATGTAAAATAATTGTTGATGGCGGTATTAGAAGTGGCCTTGATGTAGTTAAAGCATTAGCTTTAGGTGCAGATGCTTGTATGCTAGGACGAGCTTGGGCTTATGCCTTAGCTGCCAAAGGTGAACAAGGAGTAGATCAATTACTACATATTTTTGAAAATGAAATGCGTGTTGCAATGGCGCTAACAGGTGTAACTAAAGTGAGAGATATTTCAGAAGATATTATTGTTAAAACATAAATTTCTGGCGAAAAGAAACCAATCATAAGATTGGTTTTTTAGCTTCTCAAAGAGAATGTGGC
>TARA_R110002167_G_scaffold102898_2_pt1 | contig 57099 bp, 54 predicted proteins | sample TARA_R110002167 | Tara Oceans TARA_R110002167 (sample SAMEA4398238) | marine metagenome | biome: Polar Biome; feature: [MES] marine water layer (ENVO:01000295) within the mesopelagic zone...; material: water (ENVO:00002006), including particulate matter (ENVO:01000060) such...
GTCTTCTCGTGCGCACTTTTTATAGTTCAATTTCGAAACTATTTTTCTAAGCTAAAATATTTTAATTAATTTTGTTCAACTTTTTTAATTTAAAAATGAACAATATTCAGGTGAACTTTAGTATTAAAGATTTAGAAAACTTAACTGGAATTAAAGCTCATACCATTAGAATTTGGGAAAAGCGTTATAATCTTTTAAGTCCAGATAGAAGTGATACTAACATAAGAAATTATAGTTTATCTAGTTTTCAGAAATTATTAAACATATCCTATTTAAATAATAATGGCTTTAAAATTTCCAAAATTGCTAGCCTAAAAGAAGAAGAAATCCCAATTAAAGTTAGAGAAATTGCATCGAGAGCTAACGTTGAAGATCATGCCGTTAATGCGTTTAAAATGTCCATGATTAATTTTGATCAGGTTCTTTTTTACAATACTTATAATAATCTGGTAGAAAATAAATCTTTTAGTGAAATTTTTTATACGGTTTTTTTACCTCTACTTGAAGAAATTGGTCTGTTATGGCAAACAAACACTATTACCCCGGCACACGAACATTTTTTGTCTGTTCTCATAAAACAAAAAATTCTTTTGAATATTGAAAAACTTCAAAGTTTACTACCTAAACCTTTAACTAAAACCTTTGTTTTATTTTTACCAGACCATGAAATTCATGATATTGGACTTCTATTCGTTAATTATCAATTAAGAAGCAAGGGCTATCATACTATATTTTTAGGTGGAAGTGTCCCTATGGAAAGCTTAACAGACTTAATAGAATTCTTTAACAATGTCACTTTTGTCTCTTATTTTACGGTTCAACCAGAAGAAAAAGATATCCTGGACTATTTAAATAAGTTTAACGATTTATTGTTAAAAAAAGAGAATTCTAAATTATTTCTATTGGGCCGAAAATTATCTCTTATTGACATTTCTAATTTTCCAAAAAAAATCTCTGTATTTAATTCCATCAAAAATTTAGTTAAAGAATTGTAAACTATTATTATTTTGTTTAACTTTTTACTATATTTGTTAAACAAATGAAAATATCTATAATAGGTTCTGGATTTTCGTCACTGGCAGCAGCGTGTTATTTAGCACAATCTGGCTATGATGTGACTATTTTTGAAAAGAATAAAACCATTGGTGGGCGCGCTAGACAACTAATTAAAGATGGCTTTACTTTTGATATTGGACCCACATGGTATTGGATGCCGGATGTTTTTGAAAGGTTTTTTTCGGACTTTAATAAATCTCCTTCAGATTATTATACATTAGAAAAACTAAATCCAGCTTACTGTGTTTATTTTGGTATTGAAGATTTTATCACCATAGAAGATACTCTAGAAAAAATAGTTGCAGCATTTGAAAAGGAAGAAAAAGGATCCTCGGTAAAACTTAAAAAGTTTATTTCAAAAGCAAAAAGCAACTATGACATTGCTATTAAGGATTTAGTTTATAATCCCGGTGTTTCTCCTTTAGAGCTGGTATCTCTTCAAACAATTAAAAAGTCAAATCAATTTTTTAGCAATATAAAACGAGATGTTAGGAAAGATTTTAAAAATGACAGGTTAGCTAAAATTCTTGAATTTCCTGTATTGTTTTTAGGAGCTAAACCGAGTAATACGCCTTCATTTTATAGTTTTATGAATTTTGCCGATTTTGGTTTGGGCACATTTCACCCAAAAAAAGGGATGTACCAAGTGATATTGGCTATCGAAGCATTGGCCAAAGAACTAGGGGTTTCCATAAAAACAGAAAGTCCGGTAGAAAAAATCATTATTAAAAACGAACAAGCAAAAGGCATGATTTCAAATGGAAAAACCTTTTTAAGCGATATCGTTTTAAGTGGTGCCGATTATCATCATACCGAAACTTTATTGGAAAAACCTTATAGGCAGTATTCTGAAAACTATTGGAGCAAAAAAACATTTGCCCCTTCTTCACTCCTGTTTTATGTAGGTTTTGATAAGAAATTAATTAATGTTAATCATCATACCCTGTTTTTTGATGTAGATTTTGATAGGCATGCCGAAGCTATTTATGATAATCCTAAATGGCCAGAAAACCCATTATTTTATGCCAGTTTCCCCAGTAAAACCGATATAAATTCGGCTCCTGAAGGACACGAAGCTGGCATTTTTTTAATTCCCCTTGCTCCAGGATTAAACGACACTCCAGAATTAAGAGAAACTTACTTTGAAAAAATAATGACTCGTTTTGAAGTATTAACAGCACAAAAAATAAAAAACAATGTTCTATTTAAAGAATCTTTTTGCATTAATGATTTTATTAAAGAGTACAACTCGTACAAAGGCAATGCGTATGGCATGGCAAATACCTTAACACAAACGGCTTTTTTAAGACCCAAATTAAAAAGCAAAAAAGTTAAAAATCTATTTTTCACAGGCCAATTAACAGTACCCGGCCCAGGCGTTCCTCCGTCTTTAATATCGGGTAAATTAGTGGCCGAATTAATAATCGAACATCATCGTTTATAATTATGAAATCATTATTTGATACCGTTTCATACCAATGCAGTAAGATCGTTACAAAATCATACAGCACATCATTTTCTCTGGCAACTAAAATGCTTGCCAAATCTATTAGAGCAGACATTTATAACGTTTATGGCTTTGTTAGATTTGCCGATGAAATTGTAGATTCTTTTCATGATTATGACAAAGAAACATTGTTCAATAACTTTTCTAGAGATTTAGAAGATGCTCTAGTCAATAGAATTAGCCTAAATCCTATTTTAAATTCGTTTCAATACACGTATCACAAATATGGGCTTGACAAAAGCTTAGTAGATGCCTTTATGGCCAGTATGCGTTTGGATTTGTATAAAACTAAATATCTAACCGAAGAAGAATTTAAAAAATACATTTATGGTTCTGCAGATGTTGTTGGCTTAATGTGTTTAAAGGTATTTGTTAAAGGAAATCTAGATAAATATAATGAACTAAAGGATTTTGCAATGGCATTAGGTTCTGCATTTCAAAAAGTGAATTTTTTAAGAGATTTAAAAGCCGATCATGAAGGATTAGATAGAAGTTACTTCCCAAATGCTGATTTAACGAATCTTGACGAAATTTCAAAATTAGATATTATAAGAGATATCGAACAAGATTTTGAAAAAGGGCTTCAAGGAATTAAAATGCTACCCATTGAGGCGAAATTTGGAGTTTTTATGGCCTACAGATATTACAACCAATTATTAAAAAAATTAAAAAAAACGCCGGCCTTTCAAATTAAAAATGCTCGAATACGCGTCTCAAACCATAAAAAAATTGAACTCCTAATGCGAAGTTATGTAAAATATCAATTAAAATTAATGTAAATTTAAAGCATGCAAACTGTTTATTGGATTCTGGTATTTGTTGCTGTTTTCTGTGTCATGGAACTTATGGCTTGGTTCACTCATAAATACATTATGCACGGATTTTTATGGAGTTTGCATAAAGACCATCACAAAAAAGATCATGGAGGTTGGTTTGAGCGTAATGATGCTTTCTTTGTATTTTACGCCATTGTAAGTATGGCATGTTTTTATCTATGGAGCTACAAAAATATATGGTATTGTTTACCCATTGGATTAGGTATTATGGCCTATGGTGCAGCTTATTTTCTTGTTCACGACATCTTTATTCATCAACGTTTTAAATTTTTCAGAAATGCTAATGGCCGGTATGCCAAAGGCGTAAGACGAGCACATAAAATTCATCATAAACATTTAGGGAAAGAGCAAGGTGAATGCTTTGGAATGTTATTTGTCCCCTTTAAATACTTTAAACAATAATTACTTCAAACAAATGCCTTCAATGAATCATTTCGATTATATTATTATTGGGAATGGGTTAGCTGGACTGCAATTGGCATTAGAATTTTCAAAAGACAGTTTTTTTGATGATAAACAAATTGCATTAATTGATTTATCCAATAAAAACAAGAATGACAAAACCTGGTGCTTTTGGGAAAAAGGTTTAGGAAATTGGAATCATATTGTTTATAAAAGTTGGGATACTGCGAAGTTTTATGCCTCAAAAAAAACGCTAAATATAAATTTAAAGCCTTACAAATATAAAATGATTAGATCTTTAGACTTTTATCAAGATGCCAAAGCTAGGCTTTCTAAAAAAGAAAATTTTTGTTTTATTATTGACGAGGTTACCAACGTTGAAGAAAAAGGATTAGTTACCATTACAACTAAAAACACTTCTTATTCAGCAAATCATGTTTTTGATAGCAGGATTGATGGCTCCTTTTTCAAGGAAAAGGATAATTTTACACGAATTAATCAGCATTTTAAAGGTTGGGTTATTGAAACTGAAAGTGATGTTTTTAATTCTGAAAAGTTCACAATGATGGATTACCGCCTTAAAGATGGAGAACAAACCTCCTTTAGCTATGTATTGCCATTTTCATCAAAAAAGGCATTAGTTGAATTTACTTATTTTACATCCAAAATTGTCGAAGATTGTACTTATGATAACTATTTGGGCAAATATATATCTGATATATTAAAAATCAAAAACCATACTATTACAGAAGTTGAAACCGGGAATATCCCTATGACCGACTTTCCTTTTAAAAAATATTCAACAAACCATATTACAAAAATTGGAACAGCTGCTGGTTGGGTAAAAGGGTCGACGGGATACTCCTTTAAACATACTGAGAAAAAGGTATCAAAAATTGTTCGAAATTTGAAACATCAAAATATACCATCTAAAGGTTTGTGCAATAAAAAGCATCAGTTTTACGATGCTGTTTTCTTAAAAGTATTAAAAGATGATAACCACAAAGGCGAATGGATTTTTGAGCAGTTTTATTCTAAAAACTCCATTAAAACCATGTTCAAATTTTTAGATGAAGAATCCTCGTTCTTTGAAGAATTAAAAATTATGTATTCACTATTTTCAATATCCTTTATAAAGGCCTTTTATAAAACCTTAGTCATTTAACAATCCATCAATAACTGCTCTAACCTTATCACTATTCCAGTTGGCAGCCCCAGATTCATCAATTACAATCTTACCGTTTTTATCAATTAAAAAAGTTCTTGGTATTGATGATATATCAAATAAATTAGAACGATTACTTAAAGGTCTATATATTTTAAAGTTATAATTATTCTTATCCAAATATTTATTGATTTCCATATCTGATTCATTGGTTACCAGTACAAATTCAACTTTATCTTTATAATCAGTATATAAATTTTGGACACTGGGCATTTCGGCAATACATGGCGGACACCAAGTGGCCCAAAAGTTTATAAAAACCACTTTCCCTTTGGTTGTTTGAAAATCAAAAATATGTCCATCTTCATCCTTTAATTTCCAATCATAACTTTTCAAAACCGCTTGATTCTCTTTCTTTTCTATAGATGGACTAATCAATGCAAATCCCTTGTTTAAAAAAACCTGAATGGGTTTTCTCGTTTGGGGTATAATAAGAATTGCAATGACCAATAAGAAAAATAAATTGCTTTTTTGAGATTTTGATAGTTTCATACTTTAAAATTGAACTAATAGCTTTGGCGAAGCTATAATGCAAATATAACAACAAAGCATAAAAAAACCTCCCGAAACCAAGAGGCTTGTACTCTATTTTAAAATCAAATTATTTATTCCTCTTCATCAGGTTTATTTTCAACATCTGTTTGTAATAAATCCAACATCTTATGGTTTTGAAGTATATTATACCATTGTATTACTTTCTTGATGTCGCTAACATAGACTCTATCTTCATCATATTCAGGCAAAATATTGAAAAAATATTCTTCCAACTTATCTTTACTGTCCTTAGGGCTTACACTGGTTGGTTTGCCTTGTTCTAGTTCCTTTATTTTAATAAAAACATCTTTTAAAGGCACTTCTTCGGTTAATGTATAAATGGCAATTTCGCTTAATACACTTACATTTTTTTGAACATTTACCGAGATACGCTTGCCGTCCATTAATGATTCTGCAACAAAACCTCCACGGGTTTGGGCTACAAGTCTAAACAATCCAGGTTTTCCAGCAATAGCAATTATTTTTTCTAAGCTCATAAATTATTTTTAAAAAGGGCAAATATCTATTGTTTGATAGTGTTGTGCAAGTATTATCGTTTCTTTTTTTGAATAGGAAAACGCATTTTATAATCCACATTTATGTTTCCCTTTGAAATGTTGGTCAATTTTCCTTTTATCAAACGCTTTTTAAAAGCTGATAGTCGATCTGTGAATAAAATGCCATCGATATGATCATATTCATGTTGAATAACGCGAGCAATCAATCCTTCAAATTCTTCAACTTGCTTAATAAAATTTTCGTCAACATATTCGATGGTTAGTTTGGGTTGTCTAAAAACATCTTCTCTAATATCAGGAATACTCAAACAACCTTCGTTGAATGCCCAATCATCACCTTCTTCTTTTATTATTTTAGCGTTTATAAAAACACGTTTAAAATCTTTTAAGATGTTTTGTTCTTCTGCCGACAAATCTTCATCTTCTGCAAATGGCGATGTGTCAACTAAAAATAAACGAATGGGCAATCCTATTTGTGGGGCGGCCAATCCAACACCAAAGGCATTTCGCATGGTCTCAAACATATTTAAAATAAGCCCATCCAGATTGTCGTAATCCTTGGTAATTTCCTCGCCCATTTTTTTTAAAACTGGGTCACCATAAGCTACTATTGGTAAAATCATTGTTGTTTTTTGAAAATTTTATTTGAATGTCCGTAATTTGTCATAAGTCTGAAAATATAATAATTTTGTCATTCCGACAAAGGAGGAACCGCATTGATTTTAATGGATTCTTCATTTCGTTTCACTCCACTCTGAACGGCAAAAATGGTATTATGAATGAATACGGATATTCAAAAATTTTATGCAAAAATACAATACTTAACATTTATTGTACTCTTTTCAACAAAAAAAACACTACTTCGTGTATAGATAACCCTGAAGAATTAATGTTGCACTAATCTCATCAATAAGGGCCTTGTTTTTTCGCTGCTTTTTTTTTAAACCACTATCAATCATCGTTTGAAAAGCCATTTTTGAAGTAAAACGTTCATCTACACGTTTAATTGCAATATTAGGAAATGCTGTTTCCAACTTTTTAAGGAATAGTACTATTAGAGCTTCACTTTCCGAAGACGTATTATCCATTTGTTTTGGCTCACCAACTAAAAATAATTCAACTTGTTCTTGTGTTGTATACTCTTTTAAAAAGCTAATAAGATGTTTTGTGGCAACAGTAGTAAGTCCGGAAGCAATAATTTGTAACGCATCAGTTACGGCAATTCCCGTTCTTTTACTACCATAATCTATCGCCAATATACGAGCCATATATAAATTTTAATCAAAAATAGGCATAAAAAAAAGACTGCCAAAATTGGCAATCTTCATTATATGAATATGACCTTTTAAATATTAAGCCATTTTTTGTTTATATATACTAGGAAATAACAAGTTAATATTATCAGAGTTTCTTTCACGATTTAAAAAAATTCTAATATCACTAGCTCCTTTAGCAATACATTCATTTGAATCTGAATTATTTTTTACAGCAGGAACAACAAAATCTTGAGTCATTACTGTTGGGGTTTTATTTACATTTAATTCATTTACAGATACAACTTTAATCGTAGTAGATTTATCCTTTGCATTCGCTACAGAGAAAGAAAGTAAAAAAACTAAAAAGATGTAAATAGTTGTTTTCATTTGGCTTGTGTTATTTTGTTGAATCAAATATATACACACATCGATACTTAAGTATAAAAAATTAGTTGTAACTGTTTAGATATTCGATGATTAGATATAACGAGAGATTTCACCGATTAACAGGCAAAACACCTTATTTTATCGCTTAAACAAAACCAATATGTATTTCATCGATATTTCAAATTACTTAAAAGATAAAACTTATCCAAACCTCCATAAACCCACCTTTAAAACGTGTGCCTTTCGACCATAATTTGAACTTATATTATGCTGTTAAACTTTTTATTTTAAACTTAGATACTATCTTTGTCAAAAAAATATACTTCGCATGACACCATTACAACAAATCATAGAAAAAGCCTGGGAAAACAGAGCTCTCTTAAAAGAAAAAGAAACAACCTCAGCTATTAGGGAAGTTATTTCATTATTAGATGCTGGCAAACTAAGGGTTGCCGAACCAATTGCTAACGGTTGGCAGGTTAACGAATGGGTAAAAATGGCTGTTGTTTTATATTTCCCAATCCAAGCTATGGAGACTATTGAAGTTGGCCCTTTTGAATTTCACGATAAAATTCCATTAAAAACAGGTTATGCAGAAAAAGGCATACGTGTAGTTCCTCACGCCGTTGCACGATATGGTGCTTATATCTCAAAAGGAACCATTTTAATGCCAAGTTATGTAAACATTGGTGCTTATGTAGATGAAGGCACTATGGTTGATACTTGGGCTACCGTTGGCAGTTGTGCGCAAATTGGTAAAAACGTGCATTTATCTGGTGGCGTTGGTATTGGCGGGGTACTCGAACCACTGCAAGCGGCCCCTGTTATTATAGAGGATAATGCCTTTATTGGTTCTCGTTGTATTGTTGTTGAAGGTGTTCGCATTGAAACTGAAGCTGTTTTAGGGGCCAATGTGGTATTAACGATGAGTACTAAAATAATTGATGTTACTGGTGAAAACCCTATTGAATATAAAGGTAGAGTCCCTGCTAGATCGGTAGTGATTCCTGGAAGTTATACTAAAAAATTTCCAGCTGGAGACTTTCAAGTGCCTTGTGCATTAATTATAGGAAAACGCAAGGAAAGCACCGATAAGAAAACCTCTTTAAATAATGCACTTCGCGAAAATGATGTGGCTGTTTAAATGAAAATTTTAGTAATACAACAGAAAATGATTGGCGATGTGCTAACAAGCAGTATTTTGTTTGAAGCACTTCGCCAAAAATATCCAAAAGCCCAACTGGATTACTTAATCAATGAACATACATATCCTGTTGTAGAGAATAATCCATTTATAGATAACTTTATTTTTTTTACTAAAGAGGAAGAATCCAGTAAAATAACACTTTTAAGACTTGCTAAATCTATTAAAAAGCATGATTACAATATTGTAATTGATGTATATTCAAAACTTTCTAGTAATTTGATTAGTGCTTTTTCTAAAGCAAAAATAAAAATTTCATATTACAAACATTACAGCACACTTTTTTATCATCATAACATTAAAAGACAGCAAAGTACTAACGAAAAAGTTGGTTTAGCTATTATTAACAGGATGCAATTGTTACATCCTTTAGGCATTGAAGCTACATGTATTAAACCAAAAATATATTTAACTGAAAGTGAAACAACAAACAGTAAGTTATTATTGGAAAAGCATAATGTAAACTTTAGCAAGCCTTTGTTTATGATTAGCGTTTTAGGTAGCGGAGAGAATAAAACCTACCCTTTTCCTTATATTTCCAAAGTTATTGATGCAATTGTTAAAAAAACAAAAGGGCAAATTTTGTTCAACTATATCCCAAATCAAATAACGGAAGCTGAAGCAATTTTTAATTTGTGCAAACCAGAAACCCAAAAGCATATTAAATTTAATGTTTTTGGAAAAAACTTAAGAGAATTTTTAGCCATAACACATCATTGTGATGCTTTAATAGGTAATGAAGGTGGCGCTATTAATATGGCAAAAGCCGTAGGTGTAAAAACATTTTCTATTTTCTCTCCATGGATTGATAAAGCGACATGGAATCTTTTTGAAGATCAAAAAAACGTTGGTGTACATTTGAAAGACTATAAACCTGAACTATACAACAAACCCGAAAAACATTACAAAAAAGAAGCTTTTGCTTTTTATAAACTCTTTAAACCTGAATTATTTATTGATAAGCTTGAAGATTTTTTAAGTAATTAATCTCCACTTAAATAGTATGAGAGATGCTTAAATAAATTCAACATGAAGCTAAAATAACTCGTCATTGCTAATCGCAAATCTTTAATCATTCAAAATCTCTAAAGCTTTCAGTACGGCCATTTCAACAAATTGCCCTTTCATCACTTTTTCTTGAACCTTTAAAACATTATTTTTAATGGTTCTATAGTCCTCTTCTGTTAAACGTTCTAAAATAGCATTTAAATCCTTTAAGTTAGAAACAGTAATACCCAGATTGTTTTCAACAATAAAAGCAGCAATAGCAGCTTTATCCCAAACAATAACCGGAAGTCCGCATAATAAGTATAATGATGTTTTATGTGGATTGTTATATTTTAAATATTCTCCCAAATCCCCACTACATGCTTCAGTTGAAATACCATCCCAAACCAATCCAAAATCTGCTTCAATTTTATAAGCAATTTGATCGGACGGAAAAGCACCTTGGTAAAAAACAACAGAATTCTCTTCGCTTACTTTCCGTTTCTTAGCATCGAAACCCAATCCATATAGTTTCAAATTATACTTACTGTTCTCTAAAATATCGAAATCAAAAATATAGGAGTTTTTACCTTCTCCAAAACCCCCTGCGTAAGCAATATTATATTTTTCTTTCTTAGTTGTTTCTTTATTTTGAGTAGGTTTTTCATCAGAAATGTAATCGAAAATACCTAAAACCACTATGGGTGTTTTTGTTCCCTGTTCCAAAAACCAGTGCTTCATGGATTCGTTATGCACTATAATAACATCAGAACATACAATTTTAGACAACTCCTTTTTAATGTCTTTAGTTCGTCCCTTTAAACACCTTACATCGTGCACAATTGTTATTATTTTACATCGTTTTAATTTTGCAACAAACAGTATAAGCTTTCTAAATTTATTATTAGGATATTGAGTACATATTACAGATTTAAACGGCAACCTCAACAAAGCCATAGAAATACCAAAAAAATTCTTTATAGTACCAATAGCCGAATTTGGTATAGACGATTGCTTAAATCCTAAATTTTTAAATCCAATCTTTTGTAATGTAATTTCGCAATCGGTTTTTGCTTTTCCTGCTGCATTGAATAATGACTTATAGTTTCTGGAAATGTAATACATATAAGCTGAAAAGTTTTTTTAAGGAAATTAATATTCTAGTTTTGTTAAAAATATAAATGTATGCAAAAGTATGATTATTTAATTGTTGGTGCAGGATTATTTGGAAGCGTTTTTGCTCACGAAGCAACTAAAGCTGGCAAAAAATGTCTTGTTATTGACAAAAGAAATCATTTAGGGGGCAATGTATATTGCGAAAATGTAGATGGCATAAATGTTCATAAATATGGCGCACATATATTTCATACCAATGATAAGCAAATTTGGGATTATGTAAATCAATTTGCCGAATTTAATAATTATGTTAACTCTCCTGTTTCCATTTCTAAAGACAAATTATACAATTTGCCTTTTAATATGAATACATTTTACCAATTATGGGGAACAAAAACACCTGAAGAAGCGAAAGCCATTGTAGAAAACCAAATACAGGAATACGGTTACAAAAACCCTAAAAATTTGGAAGAACAGGCTTTATCTTTAATAGGAAAAGATGTTTACGAAACTTTAATAAAAGAGTACACTGAAAAGCAATGGGGCAAAAAGGCTACCGAGTTACCTCCTTTTATTATTAAACGTTTGCCAGTAAGATATACTTTTAACAATAATTACTTTAATGATAAATATCAAGGCATACCAATTGGCGGGTATAACAAAATAATTGATGGTTTATTAAAAGGTATTGAAACGAAAACCAATGTTGATTTTTTTGAAAACAGAGAAGATTTAAGCAAACTAGCAACAAAAATAGTTTACACAGGAAAGATTGACGAATTCTATGATTATAAATATGGGAATTTAGAATATAGATCGCTACGATTTGAAAACACCAGATTGGAAAAAGAAAACCATCAAGGTAATGCGGTAGTGAATTACAATGATAGTAACATTCCATATACTCGCATCATCGAACATAAACATTTTGAGTTTGGCACACAAAAGCATACCGTTATTACTAAAGAATTTTCTGAGCAATGGACAAAAGAAAAAGAAGCCTACTACCCAATTAATAATGATGAAAACGAAAAAACATACCAACAATACAAAACACTTTCTTTACAAGAAAACAATATAATTTTTGGTGGAAGATTGGCCGAATATAAGTATTACGATATGCACCAAATAATAGGGTCTGCATTGCAAAAAACAAAAAAGGAACTAGTTTAACTAAATTGGTTTAAAATCAATATTATACCATCATCATCTTGAAAAACAAAATTTGTAAAATATCTGCCGTAATTATCACTTATAATGAAGAAGAACATTTAGAAACATGTTTAAGGTCTTTAGTTGATGTTGCCGATGAAATTATTGTGGTGGATTCTTTTTCTACTGATAAAACTCCAGATATTTGCAAAGCCTTTAACGTTAACTTTCATCAACATGCATTTGAAGGGTATATCGAACAAAAAAATTACGCAATTTCTTTAGCAAAGTACGACTATATAATATCGCTTGATGGCGATGAGGCCCTTTCAGAGACCTTAAAATCAAGTATTTTAAAAGTTAAATCGAATTGGCAATATGATGGTTATTATTGCAATAGAAGCAACAACTATTGTGGACAATGGATTAAACATTCCGATTGGTATCCCGATAAAAAGTTGAGGCTCTTTAAAAAAGGAAGTGGTGAATGGAAAGGCATCAATCCGCACGACTCCTATAAATTAAAAAAAGGAATTACATCTGGAAAACTGCAAGGAGACTTGCTGCATTGGATTTATAGAGACTACTCTGAACATAATTTAAAAATAGAACGCTTTTCAACTATTGCAGCAAACGCTTATTTTAAGTTAGGAAAAAAATCGTCTATCTTGAAAATACTTTTTAGACCTTCCTGGGCCTTTTTTAAAGCCTATTTTTTAAGATTGGGGTTTTTGGACGGATTGAACGGTTTGATTATTTGTGTACAAACCTATAATGTAACCTTTTTAAAATATGTGAAGCTTTACAGGCTTTGGAAAACCAAATCATAGCTTATTTTTTTCCTAAAAGCTTCTTTTTTAAACGTCTCTTTCTATGGAATTTCTCTTGAAAAACTTCGGTTTCCTTCCACATTAAATCAAAGATTTTGTTGTAATCTTCACCTGAGCATTTTGCATATTCATCGCTCATCACTTCTACCATGGATTTATGAATGGTGAGTCGTGAAAAGTTCTTGATTCTGGTTTCAAAATCCATAGATTTAAATTCCATTCTGTTCAAATCAACTAAATAAAACTTGTATTCATTACCCACTTTTTTAATCAAGGTGTTTCCTGGTGAATGATCTAAAAATTGAATGTTTTTTTCATGCAACTTAAAAGTAAATCTTGTAAACGCCCTAAGAATATTTTCAAAATCTGGATAATCAAAATTGGTGGTTAATTCCCTATACGTTAAATCACAGTTTAAATGTTCACTTACATAGAAGCTTTTTTTAAATAAAAAAGACGTTTTAAACTCATAAAAAGCGATGGGTTGCGGCGTACCAACATCAAGTTTTATTAGTTTATTGGCATATTCGAAAGAGCGTTGCGCTTTACTTTTCCTAAAAAAACGATACGCAATTTGATTGATTATATTGGGGATCCTAAACGATTTAATATTTAATGTTAAATCATTCAATTGAAAAAGCTTTAATGAATTTCTGTCTTGATTCCCAAAAGGGATTCCTTTGGTTTCAAAATCATTTATAAAACCATCTATACTGGCTTTATAATTAATAAACCCATCTTGAATTACAGCTTTTTTCATTTAGCAATATTACAATTACTTTTTTTCTTTTAATAAAATTTTCCGGCATTCATTCATATATTTACTTACTTTGTAAAAAAAGGACAATGAAGACAGTTTTTTTAGAATCACATAATATTAAAAATCCATATTTTGGTTTTGGTCAATTTAATTATCATTTAATAAAAGGGCTTTATAACGCTGATATTACGGATTTTAAATTAACCCTTCACGCAAAAGACATTGGTTCTTTAAAATCTGAATTTCATACTTATTTTAACTACAAAAAGTATTATTCTTTTACAAGACATAAAGCATTTAGAATTCGGAAAAAGTTTGATTTATGGCATAGTCTTAATCAAAACATAAAGATTGAACCATATTATGGCATCCCCTATCTTTTAACCGTGCATGATGTTAATTTTATTGAAGAAGAATCTAGGGATATGGATCATGAAAGAAATATCCTATTTCAAGAAAAGTTAAACAGAAGTCATGCCATTACATATATATCTAATTACGCAAAAGCTTCAACTCACAAATACTTTAAAGTTCCAGATGTTCCCGAATATGTAATTTATAACGGCAACCCTATATTAAATATTGAAATCCCACAAAATTATAGGCCAAAACTAATATCCAGCAAACCTTTTTTATTTGCTATTGGTGAGTTTACCGAGCGTAAAAATTTTCGTGCATTGGTTGAAATGCTCGAATTCATGCCTGAATACAACCTCATTCTTTCAGGTAATAATAATACTACCTATGCTAGTAATACGCTACAAAAAACAATAAAGCAACTAGGGTTAGAAAAGCGAGTGATAATTACTGGTAAAATATCTGAATTAGATAAACAATATTATCTACAAAATTGTGATGCTTTTGTTTTTCCATCTTTACGAGAAGGTTTTGGGATTCCTCCAATTGAAGCGTTGCGCTTTGGAAAGCCTGTGTTTTTGTCTAATAACACCTCTCTTCCCGAAGTTGGAGGAAAATATGCTTTTTATTGGGACCACTATGACCCAAATTACATGGCAGAAGTTTTAGAAAACGGATTGAATACTTACAATAAAAATAAAGACACATTCTCACAAAATTATATAAACCATGCCAAAAGTTTTAATTGGGATACAGCAGCATTAGAATATATTAAAGTCTATAAAAATATTCTATTTGGTAAATAATATATCATCAGATTTTCCGGCATCTTTTAATTCATTGACATACGACAAAAATTCTTCATTACTGTTACCTATATCAAAAGAGATAGATTCGTTTTTCATAAATTTAGCCGTATTATAATGAGGTAGTATTAAACTAAAAAAATCTTCATTACTAGTAATTGATACATTTTCTAAATGATGTGGCACATATTCAATATATAAAAATTTGCTTGATTTTAATGTATTTGTCATGCCTTGCAAAGCATAATATTCTGCACCTTCAATATCCATAATAATCCCTTGAGCTTCTTCTAAATTATTTGTTTTTACGTGTTCGTCAATAGCAATCATATCAACTTCTATGGTGTCTGGGTTATCATATTTATACATCAACTTGTCAATTTTTGGCTTTATTTTACTTCCACCAGAATTAATAGTACTTGTATAAAATTTTACTTTTCTAGACGTATCACCTGCAGCATTATTAAACAACAAAACATTATTGATTCTATTAAGCAATAAATTGGTTTCTAAAAAATAAAACGTTTTTGGATTTGCTTCATACCCTACAACATTCTTACAGTATTTAGAGAGTGGTATAAGCAAAGTGCCCCAATGTACTCCAACAAAATAAACCGTATCTGTTGACTTTATAAAATCTTTAATCGTATTTACCTCAGCCATATCATACTCACCATATTTGCCAAGTTTTTTGCCCACCATAAGGTCATTTATAGGAGCTGCTATATGACCGTTCTTCGTTTCATATATTACCCCAACGGCATATTTTCCCAGAATTCTATTCCTTAAAGAAGATTTTAATCTTAAAAACGCATACTTTAACTTCTTACTCATTTATATAATTGAAATTGTTTTGGGTAAAAATATAAAATTCAACTTATTTAAATACATTCTAGAGCATTTATAAAAGTAAATCTTAAATTTGCCACTTAACCTTTTTAAAAGCATTCTTAAATGGTCTTCAAAATAATAATAATTTTATTACTTCTAGTTGTTTTAATACATTTTTCAATAAAATTCATAAAACACAAATCATTATATCCATTTATGCCTTTTAAATATAATTTTAGAAGACGAAGAATAACATTTGCTAAGACATTGAAATTACTTAACGAAAGAAAAGCCAAAATGATTATTGAAACAGGAACTTCCGGAGAAGGATTAAAAAACACAAAAGGAGATGGTGGAGCAACAATTGTTTTCGGTAAATGGGCACAACAAAACAATGCTAAAATTCATTCTGTTGATATTAATGAAGAATCTGTAAAGGGGTCTCGAGATGAAATTAACAGACAGGTTTAAACAATATAGTAACCATACATTTAAATGACTCTTTAGAATTTCTTAAAAATTTTGAATACAGTGTAGACTTTTTATACTTAGATAGTTATGATTATTCAAAAACTGATACAAATATTCAAATTAAAAGTCAAGAACATCACCTAAAAGAATTTAAGCTTATTGAGAATAAATTACACGATAATTCCATAGTACTAATAGATGATTGCGGGTTACCTGGTGGCGGAAAAGGAAAAACAGTTGTAGAATACATGCTAAAAAAGGACTGGAAAATTTTAATTGATGCATATCAAATTCTATTAGTTAAAAAATAAGCGTTTAATAAGTATGCAAACTGAAATAAATAAAGCAGTACAAATATTAAAAAATGGCGGACTCATACTCTACCCTACCGATACGATTTGGGGAATTGGTTGCGACGCCACAAATGCCGAAGCAGTAGAAAAAGTTTTTAAGTTGAAACAACGTCATGATAGCAAAGCCTTAATTTGCTTGGTAGCTGATGATAGAATGCTTAAAAAATATGTAAAAAAAATACCCGATGTTGCCTTTGATATTTTTAATGTTTCTGAAGAACCAATTACCATCATTTATGATGATGCTCAACATTTAGCAAAAAACCTCATTGCTGAAGATAATTCCATTGCCATAAGAATTCCAAGCGATGATTTTTGTTTTCAATTATTAAGGCGTTTCAATGGCGCAATTGTATCAACCTCTGCAAATATCAGTGGTATGCCCACACCAAAATCATTTAAAGAAATATCTCAAGAGGTTATAAAAGGTGTGGACTATGTTGTAAATTTGCATCACGAAAAAAATTGCAGCAAACCATCGTCCATCATCAAATTGGGTAATGATGGCATTGTTAAGATAATAAGAGCATAAAATTCAAATTTCAAACACCAAGTTCTAAATGCAAACTAATTTGGAATTTGGAATTTGGAATTTGATTATTGGAATTTAATTGATGAACTACAAAAACGCATTACAACACAATATCTTCAAGATTATAGCTCAATCTGCCAAAGAACTAAACATGGATAGTTATGTTATTGGTGGTTTTGTGCGTGATTATATTTTAAAACGCGGGCTAACGAAAGATATTGATATTGTTACCGTTGGAGATGGCATTAAACTTGCGAAGCAGGTTGCTAAAAACATTCCAAACAAACCAAAAGTACAGATATTTAAAACCTATGGTACGGCCATGCTTCATTATGATGATATAGATATTGAATTTGTTGGTGCCAGAAAAGAATCATATAGCGAAGATAGTAGAAATCCAGTGATTAAAAATGGTACGCTTGAAGATGACCAAAACAGACGCGATTTTACCATAAATGCCTTAGCCTTAAATTTAAGCCATGACCATTTTGGAGACTTGCTAGACCCTTTCGATGGCATTCAAGATTTGAAAAACAAAATCATCCGTACACCATTAAATCCTGATATAACGTTTAGTGATGACCCATTGCGCATGATGCGCGCCATTCGTTTTTCAGCACAACTTCATTTTAAAATTGAAAAAGACTCTTTAATGGCTATTTCAAGGAATAATGATAGGATTAAAATAATTACCAATGAAAGGATTGTTACAGAACTCAATAAAATTCTTGAAAGCACAAAACCTTCCTATGGGTTTATATTACTTGAAGAAACTGGCTTATTAAATTATATTTTACCCGAGCTCACTGCCTTAAAAGGTATCGATGAAATTGAAGGGCAACGCCATAAAGACAATTTTTATCATACCCTCGAAGTTGTTGATAATATCTCCAAAAACACCGATAACCTTTGGTTGCGTTGGGCGGCTTTATTACACGATATAGGAAAAGCTCCTACAAAAAAATTCAGCAAAAAAGTTGGATGGACCTTTCATGCTCATGAATTTGAAGGCTCCAAAATGGTATATCATTTATTTAAACGACTAAAAATGCCATTAAATGACAAAATGAAATTTGTTCAAAAAATGGTGTTTATGAGCTCAAGACCTATCGTTTTGGCGAATGAAGAAGTTACCGATTCAGCAGTGCGACGACTGGTTTTTGATGCAGGTGAATTTGTGGATGATTTAATGACACTTTGTGAAGCCGATATCACGACTAAAAATCCTAAAAAATTTAGCAAATACCACCATAATTTTAAAATTGTTAGGGAAAAAATTATTGAGGTTGAAGAACGCGACCATATTCGGAATTTTCAACCACCTATTTCGGGTGAAGAAATAATGGAAACATTTAACCTAAAGCCTTCGAAAGCCATCGGAATTATAAAAGAAGCCATTAAAGAAGCTATTCTTGAAGGAGAGATTCCTAATGAACATGAAGCTGCCTATCAATTGATGTTGGGAGAAGGAAAGCGACTAGGGTTAAAAGCTACTAAGTAACAAAGATGCAAAGTGGCAAAGTGACAAAGTGACAAAGATGCAAAGTGGCAAAGATGCAAAGTGGCAAAGTGGCAAAGTGGCGAAGCAACTTAAATACTTTGAAACTTTGAAACCCTGAAACCCTGAAACCCTGAAACCCTGAAACCCTGAAACTTTGAAACCCTGAAACTTTGAAACCCTGAAACTTTGAAACTTTGAAACTCTAAAACTTTGAAACTTTGAAACTTTGAAACTCTAAAAGCAAAAAAATGAAAAACAATCATACTTACAGAAAATTATTGGTTTGGCAAAAATCTATGTGTTTGGTTACTGATATTTATAATGACGTTAAAATATTTCCAAAGGACGAATTATATGCTTTAACGTCACAAATAAAAAGATCGGCAACATCAATTCCCAGTAATATTGCTGAAGGCTATGGAAGAGAAGGAACAAAAGATTATTTAAGGTTTTTAAATATCGCGTTAAGTTCATTATATGAATTACAAACCCAACTGGAAATAGCATATAACTTAATGTTTTTTGATGAGAACAATTTCAATAAACTCTACGAAAACACAAGAGAAATAGAACGAATGCTAACCAGTTTCATAAAAAAAATCAAAGGCTAAAACTTTGAAACTCTAAAACTATGAAACTCTGAAACTTTGAAACCCCTGAATCTTTGAAACTTTGAAACCCCTGAAACTTTGAAACTTTGAAACTTTGAAGCCCTGAAACTCTGAAACTTTGAAACTTTGAAACTCTGAAGCCCTGAAACTCTGAAAACCTTGAAACAAAAAAAAGACAACAAAAAAGTAATTTACTGGCTATTAACTGGTTGTGCTTTAATATTCATTATGGTGGTGGTTGGCGGTATTACCAGATTGACACATTCGGGATTATCAATTTCAAATTATAGATTAATCTCTGGTGTTATTCCACCAATGAACGATATGGAGTGGCAGGAAGCCTTCAATTTATACAAGCAATACCCAGAATATCAAAAACTTAATAACCATTTTAGTTTACAGGATTTTAAGGATATTTATTTTTGGGAATGGTTACATCGTTTAATAGGTCGTTTAATTGGAGTCGTCTTTTTTCTTCCGTTTTTATACTTTTTACTAACCAAGCAACTTACCAAACCAACTATAAAAAAATCCATTGTTTTATTAGGACTAGGTGCTTTTCAAGGCTTTATGGGTTGGTATATGGTAAAAAGCGGCTTGGTCGATAACCCAGATGTAAGTCATTATCGCTTAGCAGCGCATTTAACAACGGCCTTTATAACATTTGCCTATACATTTTGGGTTGCCCTAGACTTAATATTTCCAATTAAAAAAGAGTTTAATGTTAGTTTTAGGAACTTTATAAGATTTGCTTTAGCAGTTTTATTGTTACAAATTGTTTACGGTGCTTTTGTTGCGGGGTTGGATGCGGGTTTTATTCATAATCACTGGCCAATGATGAGCGAAGGTAAGTTTATGCATGAAACAGTTTATCTTGAACAACACCCCGTATATAAGAATTTTATTGAGGGTAAAAGCGGCGTGCAATTTGTACATCGAATGGTCGCTTATATAGTGGTTGTTTTTATTATTGCAATATGGCAGAAATCAAAAAAATTAAAGTTAACTAAATTGCAGGCTAGAGGTATTTCAGGCTTATTAATTATAACTGGAGTCCAATTTTTACTTGGTGTTTTTACGTTGTTATTGCATGTTCCTGTATGGCTTGGTGTGCTGCATCAAGTTGGAGCCTTTGTCTTGTTAAGTGTAATGATATTTACGTTACATCGCTTCAGTAAATAATTCAAAACTATTATCTTTGCAACTTAATTCATTAATATGATTTACAGATTTAGGGTTATCCTAGATAACGATACTGACGAAGATGTTTTTAGGGATTTAGAAATTCGTGAAACGGACAGTTTAGAAGATTTACATAATATTATAAATCAGTCTTTTGGATTCGATGGAACAGAAATGGCTTCGTTTTATATTAGTGATGACATCTGGAATCAAGGTGATGAAATATCTTTGTTTGACTTGAGTGAAGATACCTCTGTAAAATTAATGAATGAAACTGCTATTAATAGTATCGTTCATGAAATGCAAACAAAGCTGATTTATATATATGATTTCTTTAATTTATGGACATTTTATGTAGAATTGGCCGAAATAGTTGATGAAACGGAAGGCGCAGATTATCCTAACTTAATGTTTGTAAAAGGACAGATTCCTGATGTTGCTCCTGAAAAATTTTTTGAATCGGATGACGCAGAAGAATTTGATGAATTTGAAGAAGGTTTGGATCTGGACGATTACGAAGGTCTGGATTTTGATGAAAACTGGAATTAATACCATCTCTTATTTAAGATAACCGTAATAAAACGCCCTTTTCTCCTTTCTATTTCTGTTAAAAAAGAAACCGTAACCTTGGCTATGCTTTATTTTTTACCTTACATAAAGAAAAAAATCATCATTTTATTTTACAGTAATTTCAAATTAGAAATAGTATAAGGATTTTTCTACTTTAAATTTACAGGATTTACATTTTCATAATTTCTAAGAACATAAGCCAAGGCATTTTTAATAATTTGCCCCATAGACTTGCATCGCTTAAATTTTACATCCAATGTATATTCATAAATTTTAAATTTAAGTGATTCGATATTTTCTTTGGTCGATATAACATCAACGACCATGGCAGCCAATAAATGTTCAATTCTATCGTGGTAACTTTTTAAACGTCTTGCCATAATAGAACGCTCTTCTATTTTGTATTGATCAATGGATAATTTCTGGAAACATTCTGAAACCAAATTTACCATGACCATATTTTCTTTAAAAAATTGCGGCCTATAGATATTTATTTTCCCTTCATAGGATTGCTGATCAAAATCTATAGCTCTTATTTTATACACTACTTGATCAAAATCGTGGGTAGGCACAATGACATAGTTATAAGAACGCATGTCTCCCAACAATCGAATCATACAGCGCTCGTTAAACTTAACGAACTCCTTAGCTATTTGAGATTTTTCGGACTTGTTGCATTTCGACAACATATTCTTGATGAATTCATCTCCTGGGATTCCCGATATATGCTCTTCAATTAACGTATTTTGGTACACCAAAAAATTCAAATTATATGGTGACAACATATGCTCTAACTCTAAACCATAAATTCTCGACGCATCGGCAATTTTTACATAAAAATAGGTGAAATTATCATTTAAAATATTTCTGACTTTTATCCTGAAAGGTTTTGAATTTCCAAACGTGCAGTAATCAATGGCGTCAACACTAAGAAACGGTATAGAACTTTCATTGCCATCCGAATGTAAAATAGTATACACCTTTTTTAAACCTAAATCAATTTCCTCGCGTTCATGATCATTATAATAAACACGAATCCAAAGTGTGTCATTTTCAAATTTGTCATAAACAACAACAGATCCTTGAAACCGGAGCAAGTCTTCATATAAAACGGGAAGTTTAATATTTCGGTTATATTCTGAAAGATAATCATGCAACTTATCACTCACTGGATAAGACGGTTTCCTTTTTGAGATTTTTAAATCTTCCATTACAAAACTATTGAAATTTAAACCTTATTTTTATAAACATGAATGTAACAAATTTACACAACTATCGTCATACTTAAAACTAACCCGTTGATTTATGTCAACAACAAAATAATAGCATATTTTGGATCCTATCCTAACAATTAACAATCTAACAAAAAAATTTGGTTATTTAACAGCTGTTAAAGATTTATCTTTTACTATAAACAAAGGCAATGTTTATGGTATTTTAGGTCCAAATGGCAGTGGAAAATCAACAACATTGGGAGTTGTTTTAAACGTAGTCAACAAAACCTCTGGAGAGTTCCATTGGTTCGATGGCCATACGTCTACTCATAATGCTTTAAAAAAAGTTGGCGCAATCATTGAACGCCCTAATTTTTATCCATATATGACGGCGTATCAAAATTTAAAACTTGTATGCCAAATAAAAGAAGTGGACTATGGCAAAATTGAAGCAAAATTAGAATTAGTTGAATTATTAGACAGAAAGGATAGTAAGTTTAGTACTTTTTCTTTAGGTATGAAACAACGGCTGGCCATCGCTTCGGCCCTTTTAAATGATCCCGAAATTTTAATTCTTGATGAACCTACAAATGGGCTAGACCCAAAAGGAATTCACCAAATTAGAGAGATTATTAAAGAAATAGCAAAAAATGGGACCACCATTTTATTAGCATCTCATTTGCTTGATGAAGTCGAAAAAGTGTGTACACATGTGGTGGTGCTGCGAAAAGGTGAAAAATTATATTCTGGTAGAGTGGATGAAATGACCTCAAGTTTTGGATTTTTTGAATTGAAATGCAACAAACATGAAGAGCTTGTTACATTTTTAGAAAGCCAGGGCGCTTTTGGAACCATCAAAATCCAGGACAATTTGATAACCGCCTTTTTAAATGAACCCCTTGAATCTGCTTCTCTTAATAAATTACTTTTTGAACACGGCTTTATTCTATCGCATTTAGTACAACGTAAAGAAAGTTTAGAAGAGCAATTCTTAACACTAACCAACAATAATTAGATGTACCGATTACTAAATATAGAATTCCAGAAACTAAAACATAACAGAGCCAGTAAAATTTTAATTATCACTTATTTTGTATTGCTCACATCCATTGCGCTTATAGCCGCCATTAAATTTGATATTGGCCCTATTAAATTTCATTTGGCAGAAATGGGTATTTTTAATTTTCCATATATATGGCATTTTAATAGCTATTTTGCGGCCATTTTCAAATTATTCCTAGCCATTGTTATTGTTTCAATGATGGCGAATGAATACAGCAATAAAACCTTAAAACAAAATTTAATTGACGGTTTAAGCAAAAAGGAATTCATCTTATCAAAGTTTTATACCGTCATTGTGTTTTCCGTAATCTCAACATTATTTTTGTTTGTTGTGTCTTTAATATTGGGTTTGATTTTTTCAAATTATACTGAAATGAGTATTATCTTTTCAGATTTAGAATATCTGTTGTCCTTTTTTGTAAAACTCGTGGGCTTCTTTTCTTTCTGTTTATTCTTGGGGGTTTTAGTGAAGCGTTCAGCTTTTGCCCTTGGCTTTTTATTTGTATGGCAGTTTATTGAAGGGATCGTTTTCGGACTATTAAGATGGAAAACTGATGCAGAAACTGCCTCTAGTGTGATGCAATTTTTTCCATTAAATGCGATGTCGAATTTAATAAAACAACCTTTCTCCCGTTTAAGTGCTGTGCAATCAGTAGCGAATCAAGTTGGCGAGAAATTTGATTTTGATTATGCGGTTCACTGGTATGAAATATTCATTGTTTTGGTTTGGACAGCCTTATTTATCTTTTTATCGTACAGATTACTAAAAATGCGTGATTTGTAAAATCCTTTGATGGTTTTGCTATTGTAGATGAAATACATATCCCCATACTATTAGTCTTTTTTACATATACTTCTTTTGATCGTTTTGGTAAAGTTAGCCCTTTGGAAAAAGGTTGAAATGGCTCGTTTAATGGCAAAAAACTTCCAACAGACGATTACTGGTTTTCTGTAAAACTTCAAGATGGAAGAACCTTTAAAAGTCATTTCACCTTAAAATATTGAAGTTGGCAAACCCAAAACCAACAAAAAAGGGTTTTGCACGATAATTTTTGAGTTTCCTCTAAATAATATCTACTTTTCGGCTAGAATTAATTTAAAAACACCATGCTGTCTTACCCAAATAAATCAAAGTGAAAAATAGCCTGCAATATCGTACACTATTGGTGCTGCTATTTTGTAGTTGCAAATTTGTGTTTTCACAGAAAATTTCGGTAGACGCTTCAATTCCTTTAAATCAGCTTGTTTTAAACAACCTAGTTGAAGGTTGTGTGGAAATTTCTAACATCACATCCTCTGTAAATGGTAATTCTTATGGCCTTTCCAGTTATGCGTATTTTAATAAAGCAGGTTCCAACTTCCCGTTTCAAGAAGGCGTTATGCTTTCTACAGGAAATGCAGAATCTGGCGGAAATGGTTTGAGAACACCAACCCTTAGTGAAGGTTCTGCTATTTGGGGAACAGATACCGATTTAGAAACAGCTTTAGGTATTTCCAATACACTTAATGCGACTTCGATAGAATTTGATTTAGTCTCAGCAACCAATCAGATTCAGTTTAATTATTTATTTGCCTCCGAGGAATATTTTGGCATCAATCCGTGTCAAATTTCAGATGGATTTGTTTTTTTAATAAAACAAACCGGTAGTGCATTACCGTATACAAATATTGCAATTGTTCCTGGTACTTTATCAACACCTGTTGGCACTAATACCATCCATGATGAGATTTATGGTAATAATGGCAGTATTTGCGCAGCGCAAAACGACCAATATTTTGATGGCTATAACATTGGTGACACTAACTATAATGGAAGAACAGTTCCGTTAATGGCTACGGCGACCATTGTACCTTATGTACAATACCATATTAAACTAATCATCGCAGACCAAGTGGATTTCCAGAATGATTCAGCGGTTTTTATAGAAGGCATTAGTTTTGACAATGTAGATTTAGGGGATGATATTGTGACTTGTTTAAGTTCAACCACTTTAAATGCCGATATCCAAAACCCACAGGCTTCCTATACCTGGTTTTTAAATAACAATCCCATAGTAGGTGAAATAAACCCTACTTTAAATGTCATACAAAGTGGCCTATATAGAGTCGAAATCTCCGTGCCTTTAAATAGTAATATCTGTCTTCTTGAAGATGAAATTCAAGTGACATTAAGCTCTGAGCCACCAGTAAACCCAATTTCGGATTATGAATTATGTGATGATTTAAGTGGTGACGGTCAAGAAACTTTTGATCTTCAAACTAAAACCCCTGAAATATTAGGTCTTTTTCCTGCTGGGAATTATAATTTGAAATATTATTATAGCGAAGCAAATGCTAGAAGCAATAATAATAGCATAACAACTCCAATAACAAACACCATAAATCCGCAGATTGTTTATGTCGCCATTGAAAATGTAGATACCGGTTGTTTTTCTTATGCACCCATTAATTTGGTAGTAAACTTAATACCAAATATTACAGCGCCTACTCCACTTAATGTTTGTGATAATGATTTGACTCCCAATGGAATAACCGATATAAATTTTACTGTAAAGGATAGCGAAATAACCGGTGGACAAGCAAATTTAGCAGTATCTTATCATTTCAATCAAACTGATGCGCTTTCTGGTGTAAATCCAATCATATCGCCTTATGTAAATAGTTCTTCTCCCAATTCCCAATCCTTTTTTGTTAGAATAACTAATACACTTACAAGCTGTTTTAATATAACTACGCTTGATGTTATTGTTACAAATAGTCCCATAGTAATTCGCGATATACAATATATTGATGCCTGTGATACAGACCATGACACTTTTGCTAGTTTTGACCTAACGCAAGTTATTCCAAATGTATTAAATGGTTTAACTGGCGTATCGACTTCGTTTTATTTAACTCATGATGATGCTGAAGCAGGAAGCAATCCTATTGCCGATCCTGCCAACTTCTTTAATACAACTCCAGAGGTTCAAACGGTTTTTATTCGGGTTGAAGATAACTCCACTGGCTGTCCAACAATTGTACCCATTGAAGTTCATACCAATTTGTTACTAACCGGTACAAATATCGAGGATTATGCATTGTGTGACGATGCAGCAAATGATGGAATTGCAGATTTTTTCCTCAATTTAATTACCACTCACATTGCTAATGAATTACCTAATATAACGGTTACTTATTATGAAAATCAAACAGATTTAATTAATAACAATACGGCAAATGCTTTAGATCCAGGTATTCCATTTACGGCAACAAGTTCAACACCCTTATACATTAATATTAGTAATGGCACGTGTTCAGAACAGGGTGAAATTAAACTATTGGTAAATCCTATTCTATTATTCAATCCTGCAAATCCACTACCATATTGTGACGACGACACGGATGGCGTAGTGAACGTCGATTTGCATTCACTAGATGAACAAGTAAATCAAGGAAACTTAAATTTTGAGGTTTTTTATTTTTTAACCCAACAAGACGCCGAAGATAACACGAACGAATTAGCTCCCTTGTATCCAATTTCTGGAACTGTAACGTTGTTTGCAAGAATTGTCAATATAGATTCTAGTTGTTACACAGTGAACTCATTCAATATTACTGTTGTTCCTGCTCCTGCAATTTCACAACCTAGCCCATTTATTATTTGCGACACCGATCAAGATGGTTTTTCAGTCATTAATCTTGAAAGTAAAATTCCAGAAATAGTATCAAGCACTATAGGTTTGGACATCAGTTTTTTTACCTCTATAAATGACCTGGAAGCTAATACTAATGCTATAACAAATCCAACCTCGTATAATTCTAATACACAGGATGTTTTTGCCAAAGTAGCAAGCACAAGTTCTGGCTGCTTTAGTACCGCTACTATTAATGTTATTGTTAGCACGGTTCCAGTGTTTCCAACCATTAGTGATTATGAAATATGCGAAACGGACGGTGATGGCAAAGCAGAATTTTTATTATCTGACAAAGACATCGAAATATTAAATGGGCAGGCCGGAAAAGAGGTGTTCTATTTTGAAGACTCAAATTATACAATTCCCATAGACAAAAACACCCTATACCAAAACATTTTCAGCCCTCAAACCATATATGTAAGAGTTCAAAATACTCTGGATCCTATTTGTTATGGTGATTCAACATTTACTATCATCGTGTCGTCAATCCCTGTGTATAATGTAGCGTTTAGAGATTATTTAGTGTGCGATGATATTAGTAATGATGGCAAAAATATTTTTGATTTAAACGAAAAAATAACAGAAATTTCACAAGGGGCTACCAACGGTTTAAATATCAGTTTTTATTCAACCAGACAAAATGCAGAAGACAGGTCAAACCCGCTTCCGTTACAATATACCAATGCCACAAACCCACAGACTATTTATGTGAGAATTGAAGGGGATAATTCAATTTGTTATGTCATTGAAGAATTAGGTATTAATATTATTGCAGCACCTGACGTTTCTCAGTCCAATCCTTATATTCTTTGTGATGTCGATTATGATGGCATTACAACTTTTAATTTAAACACTGCAGATTTTCAACTTTTAGATAGAATTACCTCAGACCTTACAATAACCTATTTTGAAAACGAAGACGACGTTGCAGACGTATCTAAAGAAATACCGAATCCAAGCAATTATAACAATATCGGTAATCCTCAAACTGTTTATATTAAAGTTACCAATATTCTTACGGGATGCTATAGCATTGTTCCATTGGATTTAATTGTTAATACACCACCGCCAACAAATAGTCTTGGCACTATCGAAATTTGTGATAATACTTCAAATACCTATAATTTATCGCAAGTTGATAACATGATTGTTACCAACCCCAATACTGCAATGATTAGTTATCATAGTACTTTAAGCGAGGCACAAAACAATTCAAATCCATTAGGAAATATGTTCAATTATACCAATAACTTTAATACCTTTTTTGTTAGAATTGAAGACCCTAATACGGGCTGTATCATAACACCATCATTTAATTTACAAATAAATCCTAACCCGGTGGCAACAGCACCACCCAATTTAGAAGCTTGTGATGACGATTACGATGGCTTTGTAGCTTTTGATCTATCTCAACAAAAAATGAGTGTCATTGGAGCAGCAAATCCCAATGATTTTAACGTAACATATTATACCAATCTTAATGACGCCGACAATGGCGATAATGTGTTGCCATATTTACATGCAGCCTATAATGGTGAAATCATATATGCCAGAATGGAAAACAATTCAACAGGTTGTTTTAACACCACATTATTTCGCGCCATTGTAAATCCGTTGCCCATCATTAATATAGGAAACATAGTCCCTTTATGTGTTAATAATACACCTTTAATCATTAGTGCCAGTACAGGTAATTCTGCAGACACCTTTTTATGGTCAACAGGAGTAACAACATCGCAAATTGAACTCCAATTGGCCGATGTAGGAGATTATTGGGTAACTGTTACGACACCAACTGGTTGCCAAAAAACGAAATCTTTTTCAGTTATTGAATCTGAAGAAGCAACCATAAATTTAACTACAACGGTCGATTTTGCGGATCCAAATAGTATAACGGTCGAAATTAGCGGCATAGGTAATTATGTTTATATTTTGGATAACGGAGAGCCACAACTATCGAATATTTTTGATAATGTTACTTTTGGTCTTCACACCGTTACTATTAGAGACCTCAATGGCTGTCAAGATGTTTCCAAAGAAGTGATAGTCATTGATACACCAAAATTTATGACGCCCAATAATGATGGTTATTTTGATAGATGGCAGATTGTAGGCATCGAACAACTCCCCGGAACCGTAGTATATATTTACGATCGATACGGAAAATTACTTAAAACATTGCCCTCTTCATCCCCTGGTTGGGATGGAACCTTTAGAGGTGAAAACATGCCGTCTGATGATTACTGGTTTGTCGCTAAAGTTAAAAAGGACGGCATTGACTTTGATGTAAAAGGTCATTTTGCTTTAAAGCGATAACATATATATTTTGCGTAATTTTGCAAAATGCAATTTAAAATTGAATCCGAATTTAGTCCAACTGGAGACCAGCCACAAGCGATTTCTCAACTTGTAAATGGTATCAATTCCAACGAAAAATACCAAACCTTATTAGGTGTAACAGGTTCTGGCAAAACCTTTACGGTGGCTAATGTTATTCAAGAAGTACAAAAACCAACACTTGTTTTAGCTCATAACAAAACCTTGGCGGCTCAGTTGTATTCAGAATTCAAACAATTTTTTCCAAATAATGCCGTAGAGTATTTTGTGTCCTATTACGATTATTACCAACCAGAAGCTTACATTCCTGTTTCTGGTGTTTATATAGAAAAAGATTTGTCCATTAATGAAGAAATTGAGAAGATGCGTTTAAGCGCAACCTCCTCCCTACTTTCTGGTCGTAGAGATGTATTGGTTGTTGCCTCTGTTTCGTGTATTTATGGCATTGGAAATCCAGTGGAATTTCAAAAAAATGTGGTTACCCTAAAGCGGGATCAAGTCATTTCGCGAACCAAATTATTACATCGCTTAGTCCAAAGTTTATATTCACGTACCGAAGGTGAATTTAACCATGGTAATTTTAGAATCAAAGGCGATACCGTCGATATTTTCCCAAGTTATGCAGATGATGCTTTTAGAATTCATTTTTTTGGAGATGAAATTGAAGACATGGAATCTTTCAATATTCAAACCAATCAAGTTATTGAAAAATACGATTTGCTAACCATTTATCCGGCCAATATGTTTGTAACCTCACCAGATGTGTTACAAAATGCTATCAAGGAAATACAGGACGATTTAGTTAAACAACACGATTATTTCAAAGAAACAGGAAAACATTTAGAGGCAAAACGACTTAAAGAACGTACCGAATTCGATTTAGAAATGATACGGGAATTAGGGTATTGTTCGGGAATAGAAAATTACTCAAGATACCTTGACGGAAGACTTCCAGGTACACGGCCATTCTGTTTATTGGATTATTTTCCAGAAGATTATTTAATGGTGGTCGATGAAAGCCATGTTACCATTTCGCAAGTGCATGCTATGTATGGCGGCGACCGAAGCCGTAAGGAAAATTTAGTGGAATATGGTTTTAGATTGCCTGCTGCCATGGATAACCGGCCGTTAAAGTTTGATGAATTTGAAGCTATTCAAAATCAAGTTATTTATGTAAGTGCAACACCGGCAGATTACGAATTGCAAAAAACAGATGGTGTGTATGTAGAACAAGTGATTCGCCCAACAGGATTATTGGATCCCGTTATTGAAGTACGTCCTAGTTTAAATCAAATAGATGATTTGATTGAAGAAATTCAAATACGTGTTGAAAAAGATGAGCGCACCTTGGTAACGACCCTTACCAAACGAATGGCAGAAGAACTCACTAAATACTTGGATAGAATTCAAATACGTTGTCGATACATTCATAGCGATGTTGACACGTTGGAACGTGTTGAAATTATGCAGGATTTAAGAAAAGGCCTATTTGATGTCTTAGTTGGGGTTAACCTTTTACGTGAAGGATTAGATTTACCCGAAGTCTCTTTAGTGGCTATTTTAGATGCTGATAAAGAAGGATTTTTAAGGTCGGCACGTTCATTAACACAAACTGTTGGAAGAGCAGCTCGAAATTTAAAGGGAAAAGCAATTATGTATGCCGATAAAATAACCAACAGCATGCAAAAAACCATTGACGAAACAAATTATAGACGTGAGAAACAAATTGCCTACAACACAAAAAATAAGATTACACCAACTGCTTTAAATAAAAGTTTGGATAATGCACTTACTAAAAATTCAGTCAGTTCGTATAGTTACGAATTAGAAGCACTAAAAGCGGCCGAACCAGAAAGTGCCTATTTAAGTAAACCAGAATTGGAAAATAAAATTCGCGATAAACGAAAACTCATGGAACAAGCGGCCAAAGCGTTGGACTTTATCGTGGCCGCCAAACTGCGCGATGAGATTAAAAACTACCAGAATAAACTTGAAAAGCTAAACGTTTAGTAAACGATTAGCTTTTATCATAAACCAAAAAAATGGTTTAACACTATTAAACTTAGCAGTAACTTCCTAATTATATTGCGTCTTAAAAATATCTATCAATACATCAGGTGGAACAATTTTATTTGGAAAACTTTCCATTAAATATAACACCTTGGTAATCGATTCGTGACTTAGTCCCATTCTAAGACCAAAATTGTACAATTTAATAACACCCGATGAATTATTTTCACCATTGGTATTTTCTATATTCATTAACAACACCAATCTATGAAATTGCACAATACGCTCACTGTGGGATTTTAGATGGATATAGTTAATGGGATTTTCTATCAAGTAGTCAAAATCTTCGCGAGAAATATCCAACTGCTTAGCAACACCCAACAAAAAATTATATTCGATGCGTTTTATATCCTTATCGTACTTAGCAAAAGCTATCATTTCCGACAGAAGACTTAGTTTTTCTACTCTATTAATCATAAGGGATATGGATTAATTAATTACATTATAAAGTTACAACACAAGGCTACTTTTGTAATCGTTGATATTGGGCAACTTATCGAAAACACAGGGTTAATTCATCGATGCTTTTATTTATTTCATCATGCATTTATTTTTAAATTTTAAAAAATGCATCTAAAACCTAATGTTCTATTTTGAAATAAATAAAAATATATAGATTTATCTATTTGATTTTCAGCTTTTTATGATAGATGTTTCAATCTCAATATCTTTAAAGATTAAAATTCAATATTTGTTATTCATAAAAATTATAAAAACGCTAGAATTAAATGAGTATTCAACTAATTTTGTAAAAAACAACTACTTTCAATTAAATAAATTAGGGATATGACAAACAATGATATATTAAAAAAATTACGGGTGGCATTAAAACTAAGGGATGATGACATTGTAAAGATTTTAGCCCTTGTGGACTTTAGGGTTTCAAAAAGTGAACTAGGAGCATTATTTAGAAGTGAAGACCATCCAAAATATATGGAATGTGGCGACCAAATTTTAAGAAATTTTCTTAACGGATTGGTTATTCATCTTAGAGGTCCCATGCCTAAAAAACAAGAAAAGAATCCCTCACAAAAATAGACACAAAAAAGGCTTCCAAAAATACGGAAGCCTTTAATATTTCAAATTCTTTTTAAAGAACCAATTAGTTGCACGCTTTATTTTTACTGGTACAATGAATTTTCCGGCTTTTGAATTAGCCTCACCTTCAATTTTTTTTTATAATTTAATTGAATGTCCGTATTCATTCATAATACCAATTTTGTCATTCAGAATGGAGTGAAACGAAATGAAGGATCTATTGAAAACCAATGCGGTTCCTCCTTTGTCGGAATGACAAAATCATTATGTTTTCGCCATTCTCGACAATAAATCTAGGGCTTTCTAAAAGTTTACTTATCTCGGCCGATAGAGACCACAAAAAAAGCAGCCCATAATCAAGAACTGCTTTTTTGATTTTTTTATTAGACGTAATTTAAGTTAAAACGGCTTGTACTTTATCGGCTGCTTCTTGAAATTCTGTAGCACTTAATACATCCAGACCAGAATTATCAATTAATTCCTTGGCAATATCGGCATTAGTCCCTTGTAATCGCACAATAATTGGCACACTAATAGTTCCCATATTCTTATAAGCATCAATAACACCTTGTGCAACACGATCACAACGAACAATTCCACCAAATATGTTGATTAAAATTGCTTTAACTGCTGGGTCTTTTAAAATAATTTTGAAGGCTGCTTCTACTCTCGCCGCATCTGCTGTTCCACCTACGTCCAAAAAGTTTGCTGGTTCTCCTCCAGCTTGTTTAATTAAGTCCATCGTTGCCATCGCCAAACCTGCACCATTCACCATACATCCTACATTACCATCTAAATCCACATAATTTAAACCTAATTCCTTCGCTTGAACTTCAATAGGATTTTCTTCTCGTAAATCCCTTAAATCAACATAATCCTTATGTCTATATAAAGCATTGTCATCGATAGTAACTTTGGCATCAACAGCCAATATTTTATTATCACTCGTTTTTAGCACTGGATTGATTTCAAATAAAGAAGCATCAGATTTTACATAGGCTGTGTAAAGATTTGCAACAAATCGTGTCATCTCTTTAAAAGCATTTCCAGATAACCCTAAGTTAAAGGCAATGCGTCTTGCTTGAAAAGGCATTAAACCCACACTAGGATCAATGTCTTCTGTGAAAATTAAATGTGGTGTTTTCTCAGCCACTGTTTCAATATCCATTCCACCTTCGGTAGAGTACATGATCATATTTCTTCCTTTGGCACGATTTAGTAATACTGACATATAAAACTCAGAAGTTTCACTTTCTCCTGGATAATACACATCCTCAGCAACTAGCACTTGGTGAACCCTTTTTCCTTGAGCAGATGTTTGTGGTGTTATTAAGTTCATACCAATCATATTGCCAGCAATAGCCTCCACATCCTGTAAATTCTTTGCCAGTTTTACACCGCCTCCTTTACCGCGTCCTCCAGCATGCACCTGAGCTTTTATTACATACCACCTCGTACCTGTTTCCGATGTTAAATGTTTCGCTGCGACAACAGCCTCTTGAGCATTTTGAGCTACAATACCACGCTGAATGCGCACGCCAAAACTGCTTAATATTTCTTTACCTTGATATTCGTGTAAATTCATAATTTGCTAGATAGTTTAAGAAACACAAATGTATAGAATACGTATTAATTACACTAATCTTTTATAAAGGAATGCTAGCTCCAACATTTAATTCAATTTCAATTTGTTATATAATTAACAATTTGTTTGATTTATATAATATTTCAATTATTTATTTTTGATATTGTCAAAAAAAGTACCTTTGTTAAAAAGTAAATTTACTATGTTAACAAATCAATTGCTTAAAATAGTTGAAGACCATGGAAGCCCTGTTTACGTCTATGACGCTCATAAAATTGAATCTCAATATAAAAGACTAACAGATGCCTTTAAAGACGTTAAACATCTTAAAATAAATTATGCTGTAAAAGCTCTTTCAAATATCTCAATACTAAAGTATTTTAAAACTTTAGGTTCTGGAATTGATACGGTTTCCATTCAAGAAGTTCAATTAGGCTTAAAAGCAGGCTTTTCACCCGAGCAAATTATTTTTACACCAAACGGTGTGTCATTAGCTGAAATTGAAGAGGCCACCACATTAGGAACGCAAATTAATATTGATAATTTATCGATATTAGAGCAATTTGGGACTAAACATCCACATATTCCGGTGTGCATCAGAATTAATCCACATGTTATGGCAGGCGGGAACAGTAATATATCTGTTGGACATATCGATTCTAAATTTGGTATTTCAATACATCAAATACCCCATTTATTAAGAATTGTTGAAAATACTAAAATGACCATTAATGGTATTCATATGCATACTGGAAGTGACATTTTAGATATTGACGTATTTTTATATGCCAGCGAAATATTATTTGAAACTGCCAAACAATTTAAAAATTTAGAGTTTATTGATTTTGGCTCTGGTTTTAAAGTCCCTTACAAACTAGGTGATATTGAAACCAATATTGAAGAATTAGGGAAAAAGTTAAGCGAAAAATTTAATGCCTTTTGTAAAGAATATGGCAAAGAATTAACCTTAGCTTTCGAGCCTGGCAAGTTTTTAGTTAGTGAATCTGGAAGTTTTTTAACAAAAGTCAATGCGGTAAAGCAAACCACTTCCACAGTCTTTGCACAAGTAGATTCTGGTTTTAATCACCTAATAAGACCTATGTTATATGGGTCTCATCATGAGATTGTCAACCTTACCAACCCAATTGGCCGTGAGCGTTTTTATACAGTAGTTGGATATATATGTGAAACAGATACTTTTGGTAATAACCGAAGAATAAATGAAATTACTGAAGGCGATGTTCTGTGTTTTAAAAATGCAGGAGCCTATTGTTTTACTATGTCCAGTAATTATAATTCTCGCTATCGTCCAGCCGAAGTACTTTGGTTTAATAATAAAGCACATGTAATAAGGCATCGGGAAAGTTTTGAAGATATTTTGAAAAATCAAGTTGAAATTGATTTTTCAACAAAAAAAGATAAGGCCATGATTGGTTAAACATTGTTAAATCATAGTATTAAAAAGACTCCATTTTTATTGGTTTTTTTTGCTCAAGATTTTTAAATATTCATTCATTTCAGTTGAAATCTTATTTGAATGTCCGTAATTTGCCATAAGTCTGAAAATACAATGATTTTGTCATTCCGACAAAGGAGGGACCCCATTGGTTTTCAATAGATTATTCATTTCGTTCCACTCCATTCTGAATGGCAAAAATGGTGTTATGAATGAATACGGACATTCAAAAATCTTATTATATTGAAATGAATTGGATATATTTTCCACAAAAAATACTTTATAATGAAATTATAATATAAAAAATCATTATATTTAAAATCTCTAAGATGATGGTTTTTATTTATTTTAAAATTTATTTTAAATAAAGACCATATTAATTTTTTTCCCTAAGACTGATTTTTAGCAAAAGGTCGCCCTAAATTGATCTATTATATGTGTACCCTGTGGTTAGACCAACATCTAACACATTAATATATTAATTAAATCAATACTAACCAAAAATCAAAATTATGAGAAAATTATTTTTTGCATTGTTGTTGCTGCCGTTTTTAGCAGTATCACAAGGAAATGAAAGCTTTTTATTAAACCTATCGGAAATCACCGTCAAACATGGCCACGATGCCCAATTTGTAGAAGGCGTAAAAGCCTGGAAAAAGTGTTATGTCGATAATGAAGGAAAGGACAAATGGAATATGTGGCGCAGAGTACAAGGCGAAGGCTCTGTTTATACATTAACAAGTACTATGGCAAAATGGGCTGAAATGGATGATGACGGCGACGCAGCAGGAAAAGAATGCCGTATTAAGGTTGTTAATTTAATAATCCCACATGTAAAAAGTGTTAACTACAATATTGCCAGGTCGATGCCTGAGGTAAGCAGGTCTACTGGGATGCCCGAAGACACAAAACTTGTTTGGGTATACAATGTAAAAACAAGTAACTCAACTAGTTTTACAGAGGCCGTTGCAGAAATGAGCTCTACTATTAAAAAGACCGAAGGCGATTCAAGAGGGACCTGGTATAATATTCAAGGAGGAGAAGGCGCCGATTATTTTATAGGTATTCCATTCAAAAACTTTGCGGAATTGGACATTGATCGCGATGGGGTATGGAAAGTTTATGAAAAAGCCAATGGCAAAGCTAAAACAGATGCCTTGAGAGCAAAATTCAGGGCCTCTGTTTCTAGTGACTGGTCGTATCTGTATAGCTTAAATGAAGAACTTTCGTTTTAGTTGTTAGCCATAAATCAAAAAGTCTTAGTTTATACGGTTTTCGCATGTAATTTCACCATTGCATGCGAATTCCTGTTTGAATTTATTTGAGAACACTTAAATATTTTTATTGAATGTCCGTAATTTGTCATAAGTCTGAAAATATAATAATTTTGTCATTCCGACAAAGGAGGAATCCCATTGATTTTCAATAGGTTCTTCATTTCGTTTCACTCCATTCTGAATGACAAAAATGGTGTTATGAATGAATACGGACATTCAAATTTTCATTATACTTAACTCAAATTATTCCCCTAAGGCTTTTTTTATTAGTGTTGTTATAGTAAAAAAAACCATATGCCAAATTCAATTTTCATCTTACGCTTTATAATAAGAATAGCTTATCTCTCTATTTTTTTAATTTCTCCAGTTGCGTTTGGGCAAAACAAATCTGTTGACAGTCTTGCCCTTTTACTCTCAAAAGAAACAAAAAACAGTGCTAAGCTAGAACTATTGAGTGCTATTGCAACTATTGAGTCCGATACAGATTTAAAAAAGGCTTTGGTTTACGCAAGACAAGGGGCAACCCTTTCAAATCAAGTAAAAGACAAAAACTGGCAACCCAAGTTCAATGAAATGAAAGGTAGAATTCATGCCAACCTATTAGAGCTGGACTCTGCTTCTTATCATTTTAACAAAGCTTTGGATGGCTATATAGCCGTTAACAATAAAAAAGGGCAAGCCACTACCTATTTCAAAATAGGGTGGGTCCATAAAAAAAAGGGGGAATTAGCAAAAGCTATGGAGCTAGATATAAAGGCATTACGCCTTATGGAATCTATAAATGATAAATTAGGAATTGCCGGTGCCAACAATAGAATATCCGAAGATCTATCTCGACAAGGCAGAAATGAAGAGGCACTTGACTATGCTAAAAAAACCATTGAATTCTGCAAAGAAAACAAACTGGATGAAGAATTGGTTTATGCCTATACATCGGCAGGAAGTGCTTGCATAGCTATGGACAACCCACAAGAATCCTTTTTCTATTTTGACAAGGCACTCCGTTTGGGGAAATCTTTGGGGTTTAACCCTATGAACTTGACCGATTTTATGAACAATCGGGGCAATGCACTCAAAAGATTGGGCAAATACAGTGAAGCATTAACTGAATATGAAAATGCCTTGGCTATAGCAAAGCAAACAAATTACAGAAATGCCATGGTGGTGCTTACTGCTAATTTAGGGGAAATAAACCTACTTACCGGCAATTATAAAGACGCATTGAAATACCAACTGCAAACCGTTCAATTTCAAGAAGAAGATAAAGATTATTCAAACCTAACTGAAAATTACGGGCATGTAAGTACCATTTACGAAAAATTGGGCAACTATCCAATGGCTTTGGAATATCAAAAGAAAGCACGAACAATGAGAGATAAAACGGCAGCCATTGAAAGCGATAAAACCATGTCGAAGCTGCTTACACAATATGAAACCGAAAAAAAAGAAAATACCATAGCCTCTCAAAAATTGCAACTTTCCCAACAAAAACTAGTGCAATGGTTAACTATAGGTCTTGCTTCCCTGCTCTTAGGGTTTCTGTTTTTTGGGTACAGAAGTTATAAAAACCGCACAAAAAGCAACTTATTGCTAGCCGCAAAAAACAAGCAAAATGAATTGTTGTTAAAAGAAATCCACCATCGTGTTAAAAACAACCTTGAACTGGTAAAAAGTTTAATCTCGTTACAATCGGCCCAATTGGAAGATTCTGCAACAAAAGACGCCATGATAGCCAGTCAAAACCGTGTGCAATCCATGGGTATTATCCATCAAAAGCTGTATCAAGGAGACAATCTTGGCAGCATAGAGATGAAAGACTATTTTCTTAATCTTGGCGAAGGTATCCTGGACACGTTTAATGCAGATGACAAAGTGAAAATTGAATGTGCCATGGAAAATTTAGAATTGGATGTTGACACAGCGGTCCCTATTGGGTTAATTGTTAACGAATTGCTTACCAATGCCCTAAAATATGCATTCCCAGAAGATGCAAAAGGAAACATCATGATTAGTTTGTCAAAATCAAATCCAGAAACCTTAACCCTAAAAGTGTCGGACAATGGAATTGGAAAAACCCAAGGTCTAGCACCAAAAGGAACAGGTTTTGGCTCACAACTCGTACAACTGTTAACACAACAACTCAACGGGGAAATGAAAGAAGACACTAAAAACGGAACCTCTGTATTATTTCATTTTAAATTAACCCCAGCCGCCTAAATGGACCAAGCAACAAAAATATTAATTGTTGAAGATGAAATGATTATTGCAGCCAATATATCGTTACAACTCACCTCACTTGGTTATGAAATTACGGCCATTATTCCCAGAGGTGAAGAGGCTTTAGTGCATATTAAAAAAAACAGGCCAGATATTGTATTGTTGGATATTCGTTTAAAAGGAGAAATTGATGGGATAGAAACCGCCCAAATAATGCAAAAATCTTTTAATATTCCCATCATCTATTTAACGGCCAATGCCGATGATTCTCATTTTAACAGAGCAAAAACAACAAACCCTTATGCCTTTATCTCCAAGCCTTTTAAAAAATTGGACCTGCAGCGCGCTATTGAACTGACTATAAACAGGCTTCAAACTGAAAACAATCCAAAAAACATACCCGAAGAAAAATCTGCCCCCTTTATTTTAAGTGATAGCATTTTTGTGAAGCATCTTGAAAAAATGGTAAAAGTTGACATTAAGGATATTTTATACATTGAAGCCGAACGTAATTACTGCCGCATTTATTCTAAACATAAAGAATATCTATTGGTAATGACCTTAAAAGATCTTGACGAAAAGTTACCAAACAAACATTTTATTAGAGTACATCGCTCCTTTATTGTTAATCTCTCCCAAATTGATGAAGTAGCAAGAAGTCATATTGTAATTGGTAAAAAAGCCATTCCTGTAAGTAAAGCCTTGAAAGAAGAGCTGCTTACCAGATTACAAACTATATAAGCTTAAGCCCCAAACTAGTTTAAAAATTGTTCAATAAATAAAAAGCTGCCTTCGGACAGAATATTACGGGTTTCGTCCTAAGTCAATTTTTTTTTGTATTGATTATTAGTTACTTAGATACAGAATCATTGCGATTCTTACTAATCAACCATAAACCTCACGGCCTTAGGAATTAAGGATTGTGAGGTTTTAAAAACATTTTATAATGAAAAAAGCAGGTATCATTGGTGGTTCTGGCTTTATAGGAAGCTACATCACAAAAGCATTTTTAAATAACGGTTTTGAAGTAAAAGTATCTGCAACCGATATTACAAAAGAAGATAAATATCAACATTTAATGGAGCTCGATCAATCCGACCATTTATACATAAGTGAACTGAATGTAGAAGACAAATCCGTTTTACGGGAATTTGTAAAAGATTGCGACATTGTTGTTCATGGTGGCACACCATTTCAATTAGATGTTAAGGACCCACAAACAGAGTTGTTTGACCCAACCATAAAAGGCACCGAAAATTTTTTAGAAGCTGTAAATGATACCCCTAGTATTGAGAAAGTAGTGTTTATAGCTTCTGTTGCTGCCTGGAACACCAACTTTCCAATGCCTGCCAGTGGAAAAACCCCAAATGACACGTTTAGTGAAAACGACACGCCTTTTATGAGTGCAGAAGGCCATCCGTATGCACAAGCCAAATTTATTGCCAACCAAACGGTAGAAACATTTATAAAAGATCATCCAAACTTAGATTTTGAGATAACAAGTGTTTCTCCAGTTGGAGTAATGGGAAAATCATTATCAAACAGAACAGATTCTACCTCTTCTGGAATTCAATTTTTATTTAAAAATAAAATAGCTCCAAACCCATATATACAAATGTTTTACGATCAAGATATTTTGTTTGCAATAGTAGACGTACGAGATGTCGCAAAAGCCGTTGTTAAAGCCGCAACAACTAGAAAATTACATGGCAAAAACTATATATTAAGCAGTGAATCTTATCCTATTTCAGATGTCAGTTTAATGCTCAATAATCTCCACCCAAAACACAAACCAAACATCATTTATCAAAATGAAGCAGCAAAAAAAGATTTAGGAATACATTTTAGACCAGCAAAAGAAACACTTAATCATTTTTCCAATTAAAATAAATACATTATGAAAACAAATAATCAACAAAACGGTATTGGTCCTGTAAAAGAAGCAATAGCCAAAACAAATCAAGATTTTGCAAACGCAATGGCCAAAGGCGATGCTCTGGGTGTGTCCAATTGCTATACTATTGATGGCGAGTTCATGGCTCCTGGAGCACCTGCGGTAGTAGGCAGAAAAAACATCCAAAATGCCATGGCAGGATATATTGCACAAGGCTTTACGCAATACAAAGTACTCTCAATTATTGTTTACGGCAATAGTAATGTAGTTGGTGTTCAAGCGGCCTATTCTTTAAGCAAACCCAATGGCATAGATAAAGACTTAGGGAAATCAATCCAATTATGGAAACAAGATGATAAGGCTTGGAAAATATTTAGAGATTGTTTTAACTCTAATTTGCCCGAAAGCTAAATTAGAGGTAAAAAAACACTCCCAAAATGTTTGTCTAAAACCATTCCAATTATAAATCATTTTTAAAAACAAACTGATCATGTTACATAACGACAAAGAAAATGCAATTGCTTTTTCAAATAATTTACTAGAGAAGCATTTAAAGCAACCCGAACATTCAAAAATAAAGTTAGAAGGAAAAAGCGCAGAAACATTAGAGGCTTTATTTTTAGGAACCCGTGGTGGTAATGCTGCTAAAATGCTTGAATTAATGGCGCTAGCAATTCAGGGAAACATTCAGTTTAGAAAAAATTATTTTCCACAAGATCCAGACTATATCGATGATAAAATAAAAAAAACAGAAGGTTTTATATCTACCCAAAACATGGTAGAACAAGAGTATAAAAAACTCATTGAACAATTAAAAGATTCTGGGACATTTTTTAGCATGCGCACTGTTGGACATATGCTTTGGGACACAACAATTCCAGGCATGTTAGGTTATTTTGCTGCATTGTTATACAATCAAAACAATGTAGCTGCCGAAGCTTCGCCAGCAACAACAATTATGGAAATGTATGTAGGCAACGAATTGTGCAAAATGCTTGGGTACAAAATAAATCCAATTGGTCCAAAAGCCTTTAAATTATTGGACAATCAAGTTACCGGTTGGGGACACATAACTTGTGATGGTTCTGTCGCAAATTTGGAAGGACTATGGATGGCACGCAATTTAAAGTTTTATGCCGCCAGTGTTAGAGCAGCTATACAAAATGAACCTTATTTAAATACAGCCAAAAACTTTCAAGTGTCACTTCTTGATGGAAAAAAAGTGTCATTACTCGCCATCGACGATTGGACGATTTTAAACCTTCCCATAGAAAAAATATTAACTATTACAAATACTATTGCTAAACAATACTCACTTGACCCAACCAAAGTGAGCAATATCATAGCAAATTATACTGTCCAAAATGTTGGGTATCATGATATGCTGTCAAAATACTTAAAAGGTATAGCGTTTACACCAATATCACTTTGCTCTGCCACACGCCATTATTCATGGCCAAAAGGTGCTGCAATTTTAGGCATTGGTGCTAACAACATGATAAGTGTAAAAGTTGATAAAAGGGCTAGAATGGATCTAAGCCACCTTAAAAAGGAATTGGACAATTGCTTAGCGAAAAAAATCCCATTGTTTAATGTTGTGGTCATTATTGGAACCACAGAAGAAAGTGCTGTAGATCCTTTAAAACAAGTATTGCTTTTAAGAGATGAATACCGCAAAAAAGGAATGGAATTTGCTATTCATGCTGATGCTGCATGGGGAGGTTATTACAAAACAATGCTGATAAGCAGTGATGAAAGCGATCCTTCATCTTTCACTTTAATTGATGATAATGCAATGGCATCTTTACCAATGAGCACTTATGTAGCAGAACAATATAAGGTATTACAACTAGCAGATTCAATTACGATAGATCCACATAAATCTGGATATGTGCCATATCCAGCAGGAGGTTTATGCTATAGGAATTCGGCAATGCGCAATTTAGTGTCGTTTACTGCTCCTGTTGTATATCATGGCGGTGTAGATCCGACCGTTGGAGTTTATGGTGTTGAAGGCTCAAAACCAGGTGCCGCTGCCGCTGCTGTATATTTTAGCCACAAAACAATTAGACCAAATATAGATGGCTATGGAAAACTATCTGGCGAATGCTATTTTAATGCAAAACGGTTTTATGCCGCTTTGGTGTGTTTAAACCTAGAAAGTCTTCCCTTTTTCATCGTGCCTCTTGTCCCAATTCCTGCTATCCAAAAAGGATTAAGTGCTACTGAAGTAAAACAACAATATCAATTTATCAAAGATAGAATTGTTAATAAAACAAACCAACAATTACTGGCAGATCCTGAAGCTTTTGCATTGTTCAAAGAATTGGGAGGCGACCAAACCATTATTACCTACATATATAATTTTTATGGCGAAAATAAAAAGCCAAATACAGATTTATCAATGACCAATAAACTAAATGATGAAATATATAGAACGTTCAGCTTTAGTGAAAAGCCAGGAGAAGAAGAACATGTTCCTGAAATTGTTGTGACATCTTCTTCATTTACAAGGGGAAATTACGGCAATGCCTTAATGGATGATTTGATAAAACGATTGAGAGTACAATCAAACGGTCAAGATGATTCCATTAACTTCATTATTTCAACCATCATGAATCCTTGGCTGAGCAATACGTCCAAAGGTTCTTTTATCCCAACAATAATTGAAATAATAACCAAAAATGTCACAAAAATTGTAAAAAAAGTAAAATCTGAACCTATATCCTAAAATTATGAAAGCAATAAACATTTATGGAGAAAATATCTCCGAGATTAAATCAAAATTATCAAAAGTCACTTCAGAAGGATTCTCTCCTACTTTAGCTATCGTTTTTTGCTCTGCTATGCAAAACAGATCACTAATAATTGATTTTTTAAATGAGCAAAACATTGCAGTTTACGGTGCTACAACAGCCGGAGAAATATTGGATTCTCAAATTTATGAACATACCATAGTAATGATGCTTCTTGACATGAAAAAAGAAAATTTCACAATTTTTACTGAAGCATCTAAAAAAACCTATGATGTCGCTCATGATTTGGCAAAATTCGCAAAATCAAAATTCAAGAACCCATCTATAATAGTAATATCGAGCGGTCTTACTATTGATGCGGAGCAGATAATAAATGGTGTTAAAGATTTTGATGGAACCATTCCGCTCTTTGGAGGTCTTGCAGGAGATGATTTAACCATGAAAGCATCTTATGTTTTCAGTAATCATTTTGAGTCTTCAAATGGGTTGATTGGCTTAGTGATAGACAATAACAAAGTTAATATTGCCGGTATTGCGACTAGCGGCTGGGATAATATTGGGATAGAAAAAACAATCACGAAATCTCACGGAAACATAGTGTACTCCATAGATAATGAACCTGCAGTTGACGTGTTTGTTAAATTCTTCCAATTTACAGAAAGTGTTGACAACCGTTCGGAAATTATAGCAATGAATTTTGCGCAATATCCATTACAAATGAAAAAGAGCAATGGCAATGTTGTTTTAAGAGCTCCGCTCATGGTAGATATTGAAAGTAGAGCCTTGATTTTTGCTGGCGGAATACCCCAAGGGAGCAAAGTCAAATTTTCGGTGCCGCCAGGGTTTGACTTAATTGAAAAAACAGCAGAACGAGTAAGTAAATTAAAAGAAACAATTCCGGAAGCCGATGCAGTCATTATGTTTTCTTGCAAAGCACGCCATTTAGCTTTAGGGCCATTAACCGAAGATGAAGCAAGCAAAATAAGAAGTATATGGAACAAGCCACTTATTGGCTTTTTTACCTATGGTGAAATTGGCTCTACAAAAGATAGCCCATGCGATTTTCATAACGAAACATGCTCTATGGTAATTTTAGAAGAAAAAAAAATTGAATGTCCGTAATTTGCCATAAGTCTGAAAATATAATGATTTTGTCATTCCGACAAAGGAGGAACCGCATTGGTTTTCAATAGATCCTTCATTTCGTTTCACTCCATTCTGAATGACAAAAATGGTATTATGAATGAATACGGACATTCAAAAAAAAAAGTAACTTAAAAATTCAAATAGTTGGAAGAAATCAATCAACTCATTCAGTCTTTAAAAATTAGTGATGATGACAAGGAACAGCTTTTCTTAGCAGTAAAAGCAATACATAAACAGGTTGTTTCTTTTGAGTTTAAATTTAAAAGAACCGTTTCAGACAAAACGGCTATTACCAACATTTTAAATGCAAGCATCGAAGAAATCGAAAAACAAAAAAAAATAATTGAAGACACCAAAGATGAATTAAATAAAAGCTTGTTTGAAATGGATCAACAAAATAAATTGATTGAAGAAAAAAACGACAAACTCAATCAACTGTTAAATGATCTAAAAGAAACTCAACAACAATTGGTTATGTCAGAAAAAATGGCATCACTTGGTCAATTGACAGCCGGAGTTGCTCATGAAATCAATAATCCAATCAATTTTGTGTCGGCCAATATTAAACCTTTAAAAGAAGACTTAAACGATGTGCTTGAATGTTTAAACCTGTATGAGTCTGTAATTAAAGAATGTCATTTAGAGCATAAGTTTATAAAAGTCAATCAATATAAAAAAGATTCAAGTTTAGAGATCTCATTGGTTGAAATTCAAGAGTTAATAAAAGGTATTGAAGAAGGAGCTCATAGAACCACGGAAATAGTAAAAGGATTACGTAATTTTTCGAGGCTCGATCAAAATTTATTAAAAAAAGCAGATGTTAATGAAGGCATCGCCTCTACATTAATACTGCTACATAGTACACTTAAAGATAAAATTGAAATCAAAACTCAATATGGAATTATTCCTAAAATAGAATGTTTTCCAGGTGAACTCAATCAAGTATTCATGAATATAACAGCCAATGCCATTCAAGCCATACCACAAAAAGGTGAAATATTGATAAAAACCTGGACTGAGAACAATACCGTTAAAATTTCAATAAAAGATAATGGTTTAGGAATGAGCGACCAAACACTGAATAAAATATTTGAACCTTTTTTCACTACCAAAGATGTTGGAAAAGGCACAGGTTTAGGGCTATCTATAAGTTATGGGATCATAAAAAAGCATCAAGGAAAAATAGAAGTAAACTCAAAAATCAACAAGGGTACAGAATTTAAAATAACATTACCCATAAACCAAAACAAAGACTTCTAAAATGGAAACTAAAAAAAACACTGACTATAATATACTTTATGTAGATGACGAAGTTAATAACTTGAATTCTTTTAGAGCAGCATTAAGGCGGCATTACAACATTTTTACTGCAGAAAGCGGCATCGAAGGCATTGAAGTCATTAAAAAACATGACATCCATGTTATTGTCACAGATCAACGCATGCCTAATATGACGGGTGTCCAATTTCTACAGAAAGTACCAAACGAACTCGACAATATAAGAATGATTTTAACAGGTTTTAGTGATATTGAGGCTATAATTGAGGCCATAAATACCGGAAAAGTTTATAGATACATTACAAAACCTTGGGATAAAGACGAGTTAAAAATTACCATAGATAATGCTTTAGAAGCTGTAATCCTAAGAAGAAATAATAAAAAACTTATCCAAGAGTTGCAATTGAATAATGAAAAATTAGAGGAAAAAGTAAAAACGCGCACCCAAGAAATTGAAAAAAAATCAAAACTTTTAGAATCGGAAATCGAAAAATCCCATAAACTTTTATTAAACATATTACCCGAAGAAATAGCTGAAGAACTTAAAAAATTTGGAAAATCCTATGCTCGAAAACACGATCAAGTAACCGTATTGTTTGCTGATATAATGGGATTTACATCAATCGCAGAAAAAATACCAGCAGATAAATTAATTTCTCAATTAGATGAAAATTTTAGTGGCTTCGACTATATAATAGAAAAATATGGCATCGAAAAAATTAAAACCATTGGTGATAGCTATATGTGTGTAAGCGGTATTCCAAGTGAGATTGAAAATAATGCTGAAATAGCCATAAATGTGGCTCTAGATATGCAAGATTTTATGAAAAACTTCAATTCTACCAAAAAAATACAAAATCGTCCAGAATTTGAATTCAGAATTGGAATTCATACAGGGCCCGTTGTAGCTGGTGTAGTTGGAGTTACAAAGTTTGCATACGATATTTGGGGTGATACTGTAAACCTCACCTCACAAATGGAACAACAAAGTCAAGCAGGCAAAATAAATATTTCTGGGGCTACATATGAACTTGTTAAAGATAAATTTAACTGTACATATCGTGGTAAAATAGCCGCTAAAAACAAAGGTGGAATTGATATGTATTTTGTTGACAGCAAAAAATAAATTAAGATAACTCGCTATTAAAAAAATAGATCTCATTGAACAACAAAATTAACAACCAAAACATATGGCAAAAATGATTTACAAAAAGCATCATAGTTATTCTAATCAATAAAATTTAAAACCATTAACCAACAGTGCGGCGTCAGCACCATAAACTCTGACACATTCAAAATGATTAAACCCTAAAATTGATTAAAACAATTATTAACCATTAAAACAAACATTATGAAAATTTTCAAAACAACAATCGCACTGGCAATCATGATATTGCTGGCACCAACAAACACAAACGCCCAAGACCTGTATTATGTACATCAGGACGTGGTAAAACCATCAAAAGTCATGGAGTATGAGGGTGTTCTCCAAGAAGTATTGGCTCTTGCAAAAAAGCACAACCTCCAAGATACAAGATGGATAACGCTGGTAAGCAATAATTCCAATTACTCCTATGTAATGCCTTTGGCAAACATGGCAGAACTGGATAAACCATCGTTCCCAGAGCAATTGGCTGAAAAAGCCGGAAAAGATATCGTCTCAAAGCTCTTTGACAGGATGGACACCTGTTACGATACCGAGCTAAATTATACGCTCACCTTGGACAAAGAGCTTACCTATATGCCAAATGGCATTACCCAGACTCCAGTGGGCGAAAACTACCGTAACAACCATATTTTCCATATAGCACCGAGCAATCGAGCCGCTGTAAAAGAAAAAATGAAAGCTGTTAAAGCACTATTTGAAAGCAAAGGCTCCAAACTGTATTACAGGGTTTACAAAAGTGGCTTTGGCACACCCAACGAATATTACATGGTAGCTGTTGCGGCCAAAGATGCTGAAGACATGGAAATAAAAGAAAAAGCAAACAGGGCCTTATTGGGCAATGACGCTCTTCAAAAAGCTTTAAACGAGCTTTATTTTAATTCATTGAGATACGAGAAATTGGAAGGCAATATACGTCCGGACATATCGTATTCACCAAACCAATAACCAACCAACAACCAAACCTCACAGGTTTTTTAAAGATCTGTGGGGTTTAATAACTTATTAAACATTAAAATCATGAAAAAATCAATTCAAAAATTTACAGTAAGTATAGCAGTTCTAGTAATAATGCTGCTAATTGCACCAACAAAAGCATCGGCACAAGATGCCGTAAAAGTTGACCCAAAACACTACAGCATAGAGTTTGAAAACGACGAAATCCGCGTCTTGCGAATTAAGTATGGCCCGGGCGAAAAATCGGTCATGCACGGTCATGCCAGAGGGTATGTGTTTTTTGTGACAGATTACGAAGTAGCATTTACAATTCCGGGCGGCGAGGTTATTAAAGCTTCGGGTAAAGCTGGATCGACCATGTGGGCCGATGCCGTACAGCACCTTCCGGAAAATCTAGGGAATAAGCCCATGGAAGTTGTTCAAGTGGAATTTAAGACCAAGCCAAAAAAATCAAAAAAATAGGCCTTGATCAACTAACATCAAACTTTTTCAGGTTTTTACTCGTACAAAGAAGCAAAAAAACGAAGGAGGAAAAACCTGAGAAGTTTGTATTAAACATCGTACTGGCCAGTACATCGAGTAGTGCACAATAATATACATTATGAACTCATTTAAACTTTTTCCATTTGCTAAAAAATTGCCCTTTTTTACCCATTTTTTGTCTTTTTCTTCTTCCATAGCACTGCTATACAACTCAAAAAACACTTCAAATGGTCAAAAAATGTCTAATTTTCGCTTAAACGCAGAAAGTTTAAATGAGTTCTATTAATAAATAAAACATGTCAAGGAAAATAATGGTTTTGCTGAGTCTTCAATTATCAATCTGCTCAATATATGCGCAGAACATAACTGGGAAATGGTATGAAATTGGGGATCCGAACGCTAGTTTAGAAATCACTATTGATAAGAATAACGACACCTATTCTGGGATTTTCACTACTGAAAGGAAAAACTGGATTAGCACTGTTAATGCACCACTTGATAAAGTGCTGATTAAGAACGATTCACTTTTATTAGAATTAACGCAAGCTGGCTATAAGCTTAATTACAAATTGCAAAGGGATGATAAAACGGATACTTACAACGGTTTTTTTTATCTCAAGTCTCGTCAATTGGGCCCCGTAACCTTGAGTCGAGCTCCTATTGAACGCGATATGACGATTAAAGCTGTCGCCGAAAAAACATATACAAGGCAAGATACATTAAGAGGCAAAATAACTCCAGAAAGAGCATGGTGGGATTTAACCCACTACACGCTGGATTTTGAATTGGACATCGAAAAGAAATACATTAAAGGGTCCAATACCATACAATATACCGTATTGAAACCTAAAAATGTCATGCAAATCGACCTGCAGAGGCCCATGAAAATAACCAAAGTGAACCAAGATGGGAACTCATTAACTTTTACGCAAGATGGAAATGCCTATTTCATCCAATTAAATGAAGATCAGGCAAAAGGATCATCAAAAGAGATCGAGGTGTTCTATGAAGGTAGTCCCAAAGAAGATCCAAACCCACCTTTTGGAGGAGGTTTCTCTTATAAACACGACGCGAATGGGAACCCTTTTATTTATAACGCAAGTCAAGGACACGGTGCTAGTTTGTGGTGGCCAAACAAGGATCACATGTACGATGAGCCGGATAATGGCATGACCATTCGTGTAACCGTTCCGGATGACCTTATGGCTGTAGCGAATGGCAAGCTCACCTCAACAGAAAAGAAAGGCAATGGAACAACTGCCTATGAATGGACCGTGGTAAACCCCATCAACAATTATGGGGTTAGTCTTAACGTAGCAGATTACGTCCATTTTTCAGATATCTACAACGGGAAAAAAGGAGAACTCGAATGTCATTATTATGTATTACCAGAAAATCTAGAAAAAGCCAAGACACATTTTAAGCAAGCACACTTGATGTTAGAGGCTTTTGAGCATTGGTTCGGGCCCTACCCTTTTTATGAAGATAGTTACAAATTGGTAGATGGTATTGGCATGGAGCATCAAAGTTCTGTTGGTTACTCTGGAGGCTATGTTAATGGTATGGAAGGTTCTGATTATTCGGGTTCAGGTTGGGGCTTAAAATTCGATTATTTGATAATCCACGAATCCGGTCACGAATGGTTCGCCAATAACATCACTTACAAAGACATGGCTGACATGTGGGTTCATGAGGGATTCACAACCTATGCTGAAGCCTTGTATGTTGAATATCATTTTGGAAAAAAAGCGGGAGAAGAGTATATCAAAGGATTATCCCAAAATATTTCCAACGACATGCCAATTATTGGAGATTACGACGTTAATGACACCGATTATACTCAAGACATATACCTTAAAGGTGCGACCCTTTTACATACCTTGAGGCAAGTCATTAATGATGATGACAAGTGGCGAGCCATTCTCACCAGTTTAAATACAGAATTCTACCATAAAACTGTTACTTCAGCAGATATTGAAAATTATATAGCTAAACATTCTGGTTTGGATTTAAACAAATTCTTCAATCAATACTTGAGAACCACACAAATTCCAACATTAGAGTACTACTTTAAAGATAACATATTTGCCTATAGATGGATAAATGCCGTAACTGGATTTGATATGCCATTGAAAGCAAAACTCGATAACCAAGAGCAATGGATTAAACCATCGATCAATTGGACGCATGAGTATACAAAAGACCCTAAAAAGGAATTGACTATCGATCCCAATTTTCATGTGGCCAGTTTCAGAAATATGAAAGAAAAATAAAAAAGTAAATAAAAGCACAAAACAACGCATATAACTATGTTGTGCGTCATATTGAAAAACAAAAAAACTCAATGAAAGAAAAATAATTTTTACGGAGAAGCTGAAAACCGATTAGAGTAGGCATCACTAAACAAAAAGAGACCAAAATGAAATCAACTTACAAATTCCTAATTGCGGTAATTTGCATCGCAATCTTTTCGACCGTTTCAGTTTTCGGACAAATAACTGAAAAACAAAAACTTTTATACAAAACAGGAAATCCGGCAGAATGGCCTAAAGACCAAGATGCGGTTGTGTCTGCTCCAGAGAACCACAAAATCTTATTGGAAAACGAGAGTGTAAGAGTCCTTGAGGTTACACTAATGCCAAATGAAGTAGAACCCGTTCATCATCATCAATGGCCAAGTGCTTTATATATTATGGAAGCAGGAGATTTTATTGACCGTGATGGGGAAGGAAATATAATTATGGATACGCGCCAAATACCTGACCCTTTGGTTTTTCCAATGACAATGTGGAAAGGCCCAGAAGCACCACATTCAGTTGAAAATTTAAGTGATACTAAACCTATCCGACTGATAAGGGTGGAAATGAAAGAATAAACACCCAAGTTTTGACTTCGGAGATGAAAAATACGAACGCACAACAATGTATAGTGGATAGTGCTTAACCTAAGACAGTTGCACTTTTCAAGATACACAAAACCGATATGTTACCAATAGATGGCAATATGGTAGCCATGTCGTTTTACGGTAAGGAACACATAAAAATAAGTACGGTGGTGTTCCCGCTACAAACAAAGTATTAAAATACAGGGGCATGGCTTTCTTTAAAATAAAAAAACCGTATTGCCGAAGTTTAAACACACGCTAATTAAATAACGCAATTTTTAAAAATAAACAACTTAATAATTCCTAAAAAACAGAACAATGAAAACAAAAAAATTTACAATCGTATTAGCTTCTCTAATTTTAATAACTGTATTAAATAGCTGTAACGAAAAAGCAAAAGAAACAGCAAAATCAGCAACAGTGGAAGAGCTCGGGCAAATGAATAGGGACTTTGCAAAAGCCATGAATGCACAAGATGCCGCAGCAGCTGCCAAGCTCTATGATGAGAACGCATCTATTTTACCGCCAAATGAACCAATGGTTACCGGACGCGACAATATTCAAACATACATGCAAGGATTCCTAGATGCCGGTTTTGTGGAAGGCTCCGCAAAAACTTTTGATGCAAAAAGCGATGGCGATTTAGGCTATGAAGTAGGAACATTTAAACTTAAAATGAAAGCTACAGATGGCACCATAAGCGAAGAAACCATAAAATATATTGAATTATTGGAACGTAACACCGAAGGCAAATGGATGTCAATTTACGGTATGTGGAGTGCCAACGAATAATTTTAAATGATACACTAACAATAAAATCGAAAAACATGAAAAATATAGTTAAATCGTTTCTTGCAATCCTCCTAATTGGTTTCACTTCTTGCACCAATGCTAAACTGGAAAAAAACATCCAAATGTATACGAGTACATGGGATAAAATTATTAATGATGGTAATTTAGACCTGATTAATGACACAAACTTCACAACCGACATTACACTTATCATGAGCCCTGAAAATATAGTGGGCATAGAAAACACCAAAGCCTTTTACAGCAATTATATAACAGGGTTTTCCAACATTGAATTCACAATAGTCGATGTATTTGGCCAAGGTGACAAAATTGTAAAACACTGGAATTTTAAAGGCACCAATTCTGGAGAGTTTTTCGGAATGCCCGCAACTGGCAAATCAGTAAATGTTGATGGTGTAACACTAGTAAAAATGAAAGATGGTAAGATTGCCCAAGAACAGGACTTTATGGATAACATGATTTTTATGCAACAATTAGGTGTGTTGTCTTCTCCAGAAAATGTTCAAGTTATTAATAATCTATACAAAGCATTTGACGTAGGCGATATTCCTAATGTACTAGCTGGATTAGATGCTAAGATAGTTTGGAACGAAGCCGAAGGAAATGCTTATGCAGATGGCAACCCATACATTGGTCCCGATGCCGTTTTAAATGGTGTTTTTGCCCGTGTAGGTGGAGAATGGGATGGCTTTAAACTTGTAAATATTGAATTACATGACATGTCAAACAATCAGGTGCTTGCCACTTTAAGATATAATGGAACCTATAAAAAAACCAATAAATCCATTGATGCACAAGTGGCGCATCTGTGGACTCTTAAAGATGGAAAAGTAATTGCTTTTCAACAATATGTAGACACTAAGCAACTTAATGATGCTATTGGAAAGTAAGGAATTAAAAACATAAAACTTTTAACTGCAACCCTTAGATAAAAAAATGATATACTACTGGCTTCACATTATATACATTTTTGTTTTTTCAAAATTATTTTGGAGCAAAGTCGATCTAACATCCAATCAATCCAGAAAACGGATCGTTAGCATTTTGGATTGCGACACTTTTAGGTACATGGCAAACTCCAAATATCTATATTACATGGATTTGATCCGGTTCGAAAAAATGTTCCGCTCCAAACTCTATGCGAATACGGTAAAAAAGGGAATGTTCGCGGTTCTGGGTTCCCAAAAGATCATTTATAAAAAGCCTTTAAAAAGATGGACCTTTTTTAAGATTACATTGGTCCTGGAAGGATGGGATGACAAATGGGTTTACCATAAACAAATTTTTGAACAGAACAACCAAATCTGTGCCATTGGATATACCAAAGCCGCTTTTTGGAAAAACAAAAAAGCACAGGACATGAAAAGGATCCTGAAAAATTGTGGCGTCACCGCAACTGAAATGAAGATACCGCCCGAAATACAACATGTTTTTGAAACGGATTATCAGCTTTTAAAAAGTTCACAACCAAAAAACAAGTAATATGGAAAGAATGAAAACGCTGGCATCAAAAATAAAGTACATCCTTCCGGGGCACGATGCCTTGGTGTTTTCAAGATTTCCGGAAGTGGGCAAAGGGATTTATTAAAATAAACTAAAAACAAGCACCATGATTAAACTAACAGTACTTTACGGACATCCAACGGACATTTAAACATTTGAAAACTATTATGCCAATAACCATTTGCCCATAGCGGCAAAAATGAAAGGACATGAGAAGATGGAACTCACCAAATTTTCAAGTGCGCCCGATGGCGGAAAACCGGCTTACTACCGCATGGCAGAATTCTGGTATTCCAGTCCGCAAGCCATGCAGGAGGCCATGAGCTCCCAAGAAGGAAAAGCCACTGCCGGCGATCTTTCAAATTTTGCGACCGGCGGTACAACGTTTTTGGTGGGTATGGTTGAATAATTAAAAAACAGTGTATAGATACCCCATTTTTGGACTTTTATAAATGGAAAAGGAATTGAATTTCAACAATATGTAGATCCTAAGCAACTTAATGATGCTATTTAAAAATAAGTTTAAAATATCCTCAAATCTTTTAATAGACCCAAGAAAAAAACAAAATCAATTAAAAATGTAAATTATGAAAACAACAAAATTATTTGACCTTACTGGAAACGTGGCCATAGTTACTGGAGGAAATGGCGGTATTGGTCGTAGCATAGCCATAGGTTTAGCACAATCAGGGGCCTCGGTGGCCATATTTGGACGTAACGAAGAAAAAAACAAATCGACACTTGCAGAATTGAAGGCTATAGGAATTCCCGCAATGGCAATTAAAATTGATATAACAAAACGAACTCAATTAGCACCTGCTGTAAAAAAAGTGGAGAAAGAATTAGGTAATGTGAGTATTTTGGTTAATAATGCTGGAATTGCAGTATTGAGCGGTGGAATTCTTAATGAAACAGAAGAAGAGTGGGACAACGTAATTGAAACACAACTTAACGCTGTTTTTTTATTATCTAAACTGGTAGCTAAATCAATGGCTGATAAAAAGCATGGTAAAATTATAAATATTGGAAGTATGTATTCATTCTTTGGATCTAGTATAGTTCCCTCTTATAGTGCAGCAAAAGGAGCTATAATTCAGTTAACAAAATCAATGGCAGTTGAGTTAGCAATTTATAATATTCAAGTTAATGCCATTGCTCCTGGATGGTTCGAAACCGATATGACCGCTGCAGTCAAAACAATGCCTGATCTTTATAATGAAATAATTTTAAGGACACCTGCTGGTCGTTTTGGGTTAACAGAAGAACTGGCGGGGACAGCGGTGTTCCTAGCATCAAAAGCTTCAGACTTTGTAACCGGTGAAACCATTCGTGTGGATGGTGGTTACGCCATCCGATAATAATTTAACATACTAAGTAAAACAAAACATGATGACACCATCTAATAGTAAAAAAAGACTAGACGGCAAGATAGCACTGATAACAGGCGCCACCGGCGGCATAGGCGAAGCCACGGCTAAACGATTTCTGGAAGAAGGAGCGAGCGTGATGCTTGTTGGGCGTTCTTTGCAAAAATTAAAGGAAACGCGCGACCGTCTTTCCAATTTTAACAATATGGCGCATTTTGTGGCCGATGTTACGGACGAAGCTGCGGTTGCAGCAGCGGTTGAAGCCACCGTAAAAATATTTGGAGGTATGGATATTTTGTTGGCCAACGCCGGAACGGAAGGCAAATTCGCCCCTATCGAAACCCTAACGCTTAACGACTTTGAAAGCGTACTCCGCACCAATGTAACGGGTGTATGGCTGTCCATGAAATATGCCGTTGAGCCATTGAAGAAACGCGGTGGCGGTTCAATAATTGCGCTGTCGTCAATAGCGGGAATGATCGGTTCGCCAACAATGTCACCATATATCGCCAGCAAACATGCCGTTTTTGGTTTGGTAAAAACGGTAGCACTCGAATTGGCAACTTCAAAAATCCGTGTCAACGCCATAGGCCCAGGCCCCATTGACAACAGAATGATGCGCTCGCTCGAATCACAATTTAATCCCGAAGACCCAGCTGCTGGACACGATTTTGTGTTATCACTTGTGCCAATGGGTAGATACGGTACCAATGAAGAGGTTGCCAACCTTGCCTTATTTCTGGCTAGTGACGAATCAACCTTCTGTACAGGTGGCATCCACATGATAGATGGCGGATTTATTGCAGGGTAATTCCATTTTATAACGAGAAGGAATAATAAATAAACTATAAAAAAAGCAAAATGAAAAACACATGTAGTTCTCACATTATATTGATACTGATTATTTTTATTATGAAATCAAACATCATAACTGCACAAGGTTCCATTGGAGTAAATGATACAGGGAAAACGCAAACCCTAAATAAAAACTGGTCCCAAGATGAAGAAGATGTCAAAGCTACGGTAGATCAATTTTTGATCGTTGCCGGAAACTATGACCTCGTTGCCATGGCAGAAATGATGGCCCATAAAGCGAGCCTTGCAATCGCAAGGTTCAAAGACGGTGGATGGACGACCGAAACCATGCTCATGGACGATTATTTTGAGGCTGCAAAAAACTCAAAAAACCGTCCTTACTACGAGCCTCTCAACAACTACATCATTCATGTGACCGAAGGCCATTTGGCATTTTTAAAAGCTGACGGTTTACTGCACGCTTATGGCATTCCGCTTAAGAACAATATAGACTATTTTACATTGATTAAGGAAAACGGTATTTGGAAATTCGTAAACTTATCCTTTACCTCCACACCAATTCCAACGGATCAACAAACCTATGATACCATGGCGTTTGCAAAAGGGTATGCACAAGCTTGGTGCAGCCAAAAACCCGATTTTGTCGCATCTTTCTTTTCCGAAGATGGATCATTATCAGTGAACAATGGTGATGCCGCAGTTGGAAGAACAGCAATAACCGAGGTAGCAAAAGGCTTTATGGATGCATTTCCCGATATGATCGTAACCATGGACCGTTTGCTCACAACGCCAAAAGGTTTCGAGTTTCATTGGACATTGACCGGCACCAACACAGGGCCGAACGGCACCGGAAAAAAAGTAAAAATAAGCGGTTTTGAGATTTGGCAGCTCGATGAAAATGGCCTTATAAAAAAATCCAAAGGCAGTTTTGATTCTGAAGAATATAACAGGCAGCTCAAATTTGGCGCAGTAGATTAATAGCAGTAGATTAATATGATATTTTTAACATTGAACTCATTAACTGGAAAGTTGTAGGCGAACAATTTTTCTACTCGATGTAAAACAGGAATTGGACTGGTTTAAACTATTTAAATTTAAGCGAAAATTAGACGTTTTATGT
>TARA_R110002167_G_scaffold366440_1_pt1 | contig 57077 bp, 67 predicted proteins | sample TARA_R110002167 | Tara Oceans TARA_R110002167 (sample SAMEA4398238) | marine metagenome | biome: Polar Biome; feature: [MES] marine water layer (ENVO:01000295) within the mesopelagic zone...; material: water (ENVO:00002006), including particulate matter (ENVO:01000060) such...
GGTTCGTCGCTCACCACTTCGGGATGCATCGGGCAGGTATATTGCGCGGGCGTATCAGCGGCGGCGTGCTGACTATGGTCGTGAGTTGCGGCCATGGGTTTTGCAGGGGTATCACTGGGCATCTTGTGGTCCTTTTCGGGCATGGCATGGCCGGCGTGTGGCGATGCGGCGGTTTCACGTGGCACCAGGTTCATGCCACATATCGGGCAATTCCCCGCCTCGTCCTGCACGATTTCAGGGTGCATCGGACAGGTAAATTCGGTGCGGGTCTGCAAGGCAGGTGCATCGTAATCGGTCACATCGGACTGGAACGCGCCTTTGGCAAAGATGCCGCGCAAATCCGCCATCGCCGCCACAAGACCCGCCTGCGTCAACGGCCCCGTCACATCTGCCTCCGGCAGCGGCGCAACCGCCCCCGCACCCAACGCCAAAATCGCGCGCGGGCGTGGCATCTGGGCATAGGCGACGCTGGCGGCATCGGCCAATCCTGCGGGCAACGGGCCGATAACAATCAACACATTTGCATGGCGGGGTGTGGCGCACAGGTGAATGCCAGCCGCGCCAAGATCAAGCCCAGCGGCCCTTGCCACATCCGCCCCCGGCACCACAAATCCGCGCATATCCTGCGACATGGCTGCCGCGATCAACTGCCGCAACGCCGTCATCACCCCTTGACGCGCGCCGATCATTCTTGCCGCCTCAACGCGCCCTGGCTCCACCCGTAAAGCAGGCCAAGAAACAAAATCGCAAGGAACACGCCCATGTCCAAAAGTGCGACGAGCCCTTCCTCGCGGTAGACAACTGCCCAAGGATACATAAACGCCATCTCCATATCAAACGCCAGAAACAGCAAGGCATAGCCATAATATTTGGCGTGATACCGGACCCAGACAGGATCCCGCGCCAATGACCCTGCGGTGGCGGGCACATCTTTCCCCGCCTCGTCGCGGGCGCGTCCAATAGCGCGGGCCAGCGCGTAAAGGCTCGCGACAAGCCCGACCGCGCCCAGCGTCAAGCCAAGCAAAATCGCATATTGGGTCAATGCGGTCATTGTTTGCGGCGCCCTTTCGTCACATATCAAGCAACCCAAACCGGGTGCGGGGGTTTCGTCTACGCTATGCCAACTTTTAGCAATACGCCACTGGGTAAATAGACGCCGCGATGTAAAATCGGTTACCAGATATTGTAAAATTAATTTTATGTGATCGAAAATTAACGAATTGACAGCCTCGCCAGACCCCGATTGAACTGAGGGTTCAAGATTGCGCGATCAGGATAATTCATGGCACATCCCCGCCTCACCGGCCTTGGCTTTGCACAGAAAGCCCGCAACACGGTGCCCGCCATGAGCACACCGTTGGCCTCTATCTTTGGCAGCGGCTTTCTGGTCGTGGTGCCGGTGCTGGCCAGTGCCGTGGGGCCCTATGCGATTGCAGCGATCGTGGTGGTTGCCCTGGTCGCCCATCAGGTTGGCGGCATCGTGCGCCATAACATTCTGTGTGCCGAACCGGTTCTGGCCGCAGGAACCAACCGGCTGACGGTCGTGGCCGAACGGGTCTCGGACTTTGCGCTTGTTGCGGCCTATGTGGTCTCGATCTGCCTTTACGTGCATATCCTGTCGTCGTTCGTGCTCGGCGGTCTGGGACTGGATACCACGTTCAACAAAAGCCTGATGACCAGCATCATCATTGGCACAATCACCGTGATCGGCCTCGCGGGCGGGCTTGATCCGCTGGAAAAGCTGGAGCGCTGGGCGCTTTACCTGACGATCGTTATTCTGGCCGCATTGCTACTGGGCTTTGCCATCTATGACGGCGGTCAAATCCTGCGCACGGGCACGGTGCCGCTGCCCGCCGTGCCCGACCGCAGCGCGTGGGACATTGCCACCATCGTTGCCGGCACCTTGATCATCGTGCAGGGGTTCGAGACCACGCGCTATCTGGGCGAACATTTTGACGCCGAGACCCGGATTCGCGCCGCGCGTTGGTCGCAGTATCTGTCGCTTACGGTCTACGTCATCTTTGTCGCCTTGGCGCAACCGCTTGTGACGGTCCTGAACGGGGAATACGGCGACAACAGCCTGATCAGGTTGGCCGCCGCCGCATCGGTTCTACTGCCGCTCCCCTTGATCATCGCGGCGGGCATGTCGCAATTCTCTGCCGCAGTGGCCGATACATTGGCAGCAACGGCAAACCTCAAAGAGGCAAGCCATGGCCGTATTGCCACGCGCTGGGGGTATCTTGCTGTCGGGGTCGCCGCGATCGCGCTGGCATGGACAGGATCGACGTTTACCATCATTGCAATTGCATCTCGTGCCTTTGCGTTTTACTACCTCATGCAATGCGTCGTCGCCTATAGCGTGTGCCGCAATAACATGGAACGCGCGCGGTTTATCGCAATTGGCGCTATACTCGGCTTTGTTCTTGTCTTTGCGGTGCCCGCGGGATGACCCACCACATAACTTTCAGCGAGTTCTCGCACGACATACCCATCTGGAGATTCCAATATGTGCCTATCTGCAACTGTCAGCTTTAGCGCCGGTGCCCTGCTTGTCGCCGGGGGTGGGTTTGCGATCACCAAGGCGTGGCAGATCAACAAACGTTACCTGCCCGTCGCGTTGATGCCGCTGTTTGCAGGGTTCCAGCAATTGCTTGAAGGCGGCGTCTGGATGGGCGTCAACGCGGGCGATCCGAACACGACACTGGTCAATGCGCTCGGCTATATCTTCTTTACATGGTTCATGTGGCCGTTCTGGATTCCCGTGGCCACCTACCTGCTCGAGCCACCCGAAAGCCGCAGAAAGCCCCTGATGCTGGCCATGGCGGTCGCCGGACTGGCGTTTGGATTGGCGCTTTATATTCCGCACCTGCTGAACCCAGACTGGGTAGAAGTCTCGGTCAACCGCGATTCGCTGGCCTATGAGGGCACGATGATCCTCGACTATCTGATGCCGCGCCCGATGACCTATTTCATCTATCTGTTCCTGATTATCGCACCGCCCGCAATTTCGACCTACCTGCACATGCGTTGGTTCGCGCTGACCCTCGTGGCCGTGGTCGTTGTGGATATCCTGTTTCTGCGCTATGCTTACATCTCGTTCTTCTGCATATTGGCCGGATTAGGCACATTGCATTTGATCTACATTATCGTGCGCAACAAATGCGCACGCGAATGCCCTGTCCTGTTTGCTTGATCATCCAGTTACGGCAGGCGAAACCTGATATTCGAGGACTTAACCACCATGACGTCACATGACACAAACGCGCACGATACCAGCGTCGACAAGGCGTTGCTGGTCGGGCGGTCGGCGTTTCTCGGGTTCTTGACAAAACGCTTGGGCAATCGGGCCGATGCCGAGGATGTGCTACAGGAATTCTGCATCCGGGTTCTGGCGCGCAAAGATCAGTTGCGCGACGCGGACCGGATGGATGCATGGCTCTACTCGGTGCTGCGCTCGGCGCTCAATGACCACTACCGCAAGAACGGACGCCGCAAGCGGCTCGGCGATGCCTTTGCCGTGGAAATGCAAACCGTAGAAGATGTGGCGGACGCAGAGGAAACGATGGCGCAGATGTGTGGCTGCGTCAAAGGCCTGGTGCCCGAATTGCGCCAGGCCGACAGCGACCTGATCCGCCGGATCGATATCGACGAGGAAGACCGCGCCGCGGTCGCCGCTGATCTTGGGCTCAAGCCCGGAACGCTGGCGGTTCGGCTGCACCGGGCTCGCGGAGCGCTTGGGGATCTGCTGTTGGGACACTGCGGGTTTTGCTGCAAACACGGCTTTGAGGACTGCTCTTGTCCACCCGCAGGATGCGAAGACCCGATTGAACTGACCCATTGCGGCGATGACGCGGCCCACCCTTGATGTGCTAACTGTGTAACGATCCGGTTTCCGCCGCGTCTACTTGATGAAGGCCCCTTTCGTGCACATTCATTGAGGAAGGCGACCAATGGCGCATTCGAAACCAACCTGTTCATTCCCCAACATGGCAGACACGCAGCTTGACTCCGAATTGCGTGACATTCTGAACGCACTTTTTTGTATTTGCCTTGAAGACCTGCACAGCAGCGATGTGCCCTTGCGGCGCCGCCTGTTTCATCTGACCGAAATCGACGGGCAGCCACTCAAGGTGGCCGCAAACACCTTGGGGCTTGAACATCAGGATGCAAAAACCATGCTGCACCAGACGCGCCGCGAGATTGCCGTGCTCATGGCTCTGGGCCTTGGCACATCATCCGGGGCGACGTCACCCAACGGACCGCGAGCACCGGATTGCTTTTGCGGTGACACCTGACCGCTCATTCCGACAGGCGCAATCCGATCGCAACACAGCTCATTTTGAATATCCGGTAATGTGGCGTGGCAGGCGGCGTCTTACTCAATACAGACGATAGATATTCGTGCTTTGAAAAGGACAGACGACCATGCAGTGGATTTTGGAAAACTGGGTATTGATTGTGCTGTTCGGCGGCTTCATCGGCGTGCATTTTTTCATGCATGGACGCGGTGGGCATGGCGGCCACGGGCGCAATAAAAACAGCGATACACAAGGCCACAGCCACGATGATCACAGCGCACCCCCACCTGATGACAAACAGCCTGAGGCCGATAAAACGCCGCGCGACAATGCCTGAAAACCCAATGGCCTTGGCGCGGTTTGCCAAAGCAGGTCAGAATCGGAAAAACGACATAGCACCTGATATCGCTACATGATTTTCATCGGTAAAATCGTGCTGGTGATGTTCCTGTGGGCCGTGTGCTTTCCACTTATCGTCGCAGGCTTTGCCTATGCACCACACCTGACATTCGCAGCCCTGCGCGCCTTTGTGGCCGGGGCGGCACTGATCGGCGTCGGGCTTGCATTGGGGCGACCATGGCCACGTGGCGGCAAAATTTGGCTGACATTGGTTTTTGTCGGGCTGGGGGCAACCAGTGTCGGCTACCTTGGCATGTTCATGGCCTCGGAGTTCATTCTGCCGGGCATTGCAACGGTTCTTGCCAATACCCAACCCCTGATGGCGGCTGTGCTGGCGGGCCTGGTGCTCAACGAAAAACTTGGGCGCATCGGCTGGTTGGGCATGGCACTTGGGCTTGGGGGTATCGTCCTTATCGCGTTGCCACAGATGTTTACGGAACAAGCCGGCAACTTCCAGCTTGGATTGATTTACATTCTGATGGCTGCGGTCGGCATCACGATCAGCAATGTGCTGATCAGGTCAATCGCGGGTCAGGTCGACCCGATCATGGCAATGGGCGCGCAGTTGCTGATTGGTGGCTTTCCGCTTTTGGCTGGCGCCTATGCCTTCGAGGATCCCTCAAGCGTTATCTGGTCCGCCAATTTTGTGATGATCCTACTTGCAATCAGCCTGCTGGGATCGTCGCTGGCTTATTGGTTGTGGGGCGAGATTTTGGCCACCTCCGAGCTAAGCCGCGCCAACGCCTTTAGCTTTCTGGTGCCGGTATTCGGCCTTGGGATGGGGGCTGTCTTTTTTGGCGAACGCTTCGGTTTGATCGCATTTGCGGGGATCGGCCTGACGCTGGTCGGGATCGCGCTTGCAAACCGGGCACCGTCAAAACCGTAGCGCGCAATTTGACTGGCGGCTTGCCCATGACCCACATCCCGAAAGAAGTGCCCCGATCAAAGCAGACCGCTTCAAGTGCACTTCGGCTCGTAAACTGCTATGTCTTTGATAAGCAACGCCCAAGATCCGTTCGATTTATGGTGGTCAGGACGCTTGGTGGTGTGATGCCAGCCCGGAACAGATCAGAACGCCTTGCCCGGCTTGACGCCGAACCATTTGAAAAATGCGGCTGCCGGGCAGATCCCCGAAAAGGCTGACTGGATCAGGTTTGCGCCAACGAAAACCGTAAGCCAGATAAAATAAGGCGATACCCATTGTGTCAGCGCAAGCGACAAGAGCACCATAAAACCTGCAAAGGCCAGTACTGCACGATCAATTGACATATGTTTTTCCTTCTATGTCCAGTTGGTAGGTCCCCTCGGCACGAGACACCAAAGGGTCAGTTGCAAGGGTTACGCGGCCTGTATCGCGTCCGCCAACATTGTTCTCACTTCGCCAGCGACCTCTTTCAGGCGCGCATTGTCAATCGCGGCCATCGAGGCCACAGGGTCAACCGCGCTGACTTCAACGCCGCCGTCGACTTGGCGCAAAATCACATTGCACGGCAACATCGCACCGACTTTCGGCTCGACCCCGATGGCTTGATACGCCAGCTTCGGGTTGCAGGCCCCCAAGATGCGATACGCATCCATGTTGACATCGAGCTTCTTTTTCATCGTCGCCTTCACATCGATTTCAGTCAATATGCCAAAACCCTTCTCGGCGAGCGCCGCGCGAACGCGACTATCTACCTGCTCGAAATCGCTGTCTGTTATCGTGCGGTCATAGGTATATGCCATCGTTATTGCTCCGTCATTTCATCAGATATTTTGCCAATGCTGCAATTGCCAGAATGGTCACAACCACAATCAGTAGCATCCATAACCCACCAAAGCCCATCATTTTCCAGTCCTTTCCAGGTCTCCGGGTGCCGGCCACTGACCGGCACCCGGAAAAGGTTTAGTTATTGTTGTCTTTCATCATGTCGTCACTATCCATGCCTTCGGCCATCGGCATTTTGTCCGCGTCACCCCCAGCGGATTGCGCACGCATTGCCATCATTTTTTCCAAACGTGCGGCAGGTGCGACCATCTCGTCGCCGGTCACCTGACCGTCACCGTCTTCGTCAAGCGCCTGAAAACGATCGACCATCTGGTTGCGGATCATCGCGCTGTTAAGCGCTTCAAATTCGGCGATGGACAACACGCCGTCGCCGTCGGCGTCATACTGTGCCAGTTGCGCTGCAAGTCCGGCGCGCATCTCGTCAGGGCTGACTTTGCCGTCGCCGTCGGTGTCAAATGCCATATTTGCTGCGCCGCCCATACCGCCGCCCATCATACCACCGCCCATGCCGCCGGACATCATCTGGCCGTGCATCTTCTGCATCATCTGCATCATGCCGCCCATATTACCCATGCCGCCGGCTTGGCCACCGCCACCCATGCCGCCCATGCCGCCAGCTTGACCAGCGCCGCCCATGCCGCCTTGATGCGGCGCAGTTGCAGCTTGGCCAGCACCACCACCATGTTGCGGTGTTCCTTGTGCGATTGCGGCACCCGCAGTCACAGTAGATGCGATCAGACCAAGTGCGAAGAGTGTTGTGCGTTTCATAGCGATACCTCATATTTGTTGTTTCGATAGCTTGAATATGGCGATGAAACCGCGCCATGCAATCCCACCCCCGCCCGAGATTTGTAACCGTTTGTCGCACCGCCCTGACGTGACACATGCCGCGACATTTTAATCTTAAACGCAAGGCGATGATGCGCTAGAACAGGCATATGAATGAAACCCCGCATATCCTTATTGTTGACGATCACCGCGATATCCGTGACGCGATCAGACGTTATCTGGAAAAGAACGGAATGCGCGCCAGCGTGGCCTGTGATGCCGTCGAATTGGACGCAAAGCTTGCGACCGGCCATTACGATCTGATCGTTCTGGATGTGATGATGCCCGGCGAGGACGGGCTCTCGGTATGCAGACGGTTGTCGGCCAACGGCAAACCCCCGATCCTGATGCTGACGGCGCTGGGCGAAGACACCGACCGGATCGTCGGGTTGGAGCTTGGCGCCGATGATTATCTGGCCAAACCGTTTAACCCGCGCGAATTGCTGGCGCGGATCAAAGCGATCCTGCGCCGGTCGGTGCGCACAGACCCTCATGCAGGCGGCCTATCGGGTCGCCGCGTCGCATTCGCCCATTGGCAGCTTGACACAGATCGAGAGGTGCTAACGGCGGCGGATGGCTGCGAGACCGGTCTGACAACGGCAGAGTTCCGATTGCTGGCAGTCTTGCTCGCGCGGCCCCGGCTGATCCTGAGCCGCGACCAGCTTCTTGATCTGACCTCGGGGCGCGCGGCACAGGCGTTTGATCGGGCCATTGACAATCAAATCAGCAGGCTGCGGCGCAAGATCGAGATAGATCCAGCACGGCCCGCAATCATCACAACGGTGCGCGGCGGCGGTTATTGTCTGGCGACCGATGTGACGGATCTGGCATGATCGGGCGGTTTATAGATAGCCTGCGCGGGCAGTTGGTTTTGCTGATCGTGGCCACGCTTGCCATCGCGCAGATATTCAGCCTGTGGCTTTTTGTCGATGAGCGCAGCCTTGCGGTCCAGACGGCACAAGGCCTGGAGGCGGCAGGCCGTGCGGCCAATGTCGCCACGCTGATCGATGAGTCACCACCCGAGCTTCATGCCGCCATCCTGCGCGCGGCCAATTCGCCCCTGGTGCAATTTCAGGTGGCAGATCGGCCTCAGGTGGACCATGACAATCACAACGACGGCGGGCGCATCACAAACCGGATCAATGCACTTATCGGACCGGACGGTCGTCGTGAGATCAGGGTCGAAATTCATGAAGCCCCGAACACCATGCCCACTATGACGCGTTTACCGCCGCAAATGGACCAGATGCATGTCGCGATGATGCAGGGTGAATTATCCGCCATCGAAATGAAACTGGCCATCGGACTGTCTGACGGGCGCTGGCTTAACGTGGCGACGCGGTTTCAGCGACCGCCCTTACAATGGCCCTGGGCACAGGCGATTACATTCGGTGTATCTGCGGCGCTCCTGTTGATTGCGGCGTGCTGGTTTATTCTATCGCGGATCACCGGCCCGTTGCGGCATTTGTCCGATGCCGCCGAACGCCTTGGGCGGGGCGAACAAGTGGACAGTATCGCCCCGCGTGGCCCGTTTGAAGTGCGCCACCTGACCGAGGCCTTCAACCGGATGCAATCGCGGCTGACGCGGTTCATTGCGGACCGGACCCAATTGTTCGCGGCCCTTAGCCACGACCTCAAATCGCCCCTTACCGCCATGCGGGTGCGCGCCGAAATGGTCGAGGATGACGAAAACCGCGACCGCCTGATCGGCTCGATTGACGAGATGAAGGATATGGTCGAGGCAACCCTGTCGTTTGCGCATGGTATGGCCATGTCAGAGCCGTCCGAAAACGTCGCGGTCGCTGATTTTCTAAACCAGTTGCGCGACGATATGGCAGGGGATTTCGCCCTGAACACCCAAAGTGGAACACATGCACGGATCCGCCCGCGTGCCATGCGGCGGGCGCTCCGCAACCTGATTGAAAACGGGTTGCGCTACGGTGGCAGTGTCACGGTAGCCGACAAAACCGAAAACGATATGATCCGGATATCAATCGCTGACGATGGCCCCGGCATTCCCGAAAGCGAGCTGGAGCGGGTGTTCGAGCCGTTCTACCGCCTTGAAAAATCCCGGTCGCGCGAAACCGGCGGCACCGGGCTTGGTCTTTCGATTGCGCGCACCATCATTCAGGCGCACGGTGGCACGCTAACACTAACCAATCTGCCCGAAGGCGGGCTTGACGCAATGTTGGAAATTCCCGCTGCATGATCGCGCTATCGTCTAGAAACTGCGCTGTATTGGCACAGCGCCTGTCTGCGGCATCAAATCTGACCAATTTATCCTTGCAAAACGGCGAACAATCGCCGATCTTGCCCCGATGAGAATATCCTGGATCGCCCGAACATTTCTATTTTTACTAGCTGTCGGGCTGGTCGCGAATACGTTTTCGGGGCAACTGCGGGCATCAAGCAGACCCTCACAAAGCACAATCATTGCCGTTCCATCCACTTTGCCGACCACACCCGGCACGACAGCGGGCATGAGCTGTTGCATTGGAACGCCGACTTGCGCTTTCGCAAGCGGGCCCGCAGGCGCGTGCAGCGGTGGTATCGCCCTGCTCTCTGGTTCAGACTTCTTGATGGTTGCAATAACCGTGACCAAAACCAGCCTGATGCTCAACGCATCTTTGCTGACTGCACAAACGCTGCAACCCCTCGCCCGACCGCCGCGCGCTTAAGGGTGCTCTTTCTGGTCTTGGCTGCCATTGCGCAGGCATAAGTGACGCCCCTGTAATGGAGGCTCACGTTTATTCATAAAATACAAATTCTGCGAAAGCTCCACAGCGCGTGGGCGACGCAGACCTAACTCAAGGGAGAACCTCAATGGAATCCGCACTTGGCCTGAGTGGATATCAGGCAACCATGATGATCATCGTCTTTGTCCTTCTGGGCATCGGGATCGGCGCGTTGTTTCTCGCGCTGTTGCTGCCACAACGATGGAAACCGAAATACTGGATGGAAGTGGCCTTTGTTGCCCTACTGGTCGGCGTTGTCTGGTATGGCGACATGCGCAGCACGCAAATCGTTGAAGCCTATCAAGGCGAAATGGCCAGTGCCGGCATCTTGGACGAACCGGCCATCGACGGGGCAGAGGGGTTTGACCGCGAACTCAAAGTGATCGCCTTTCAATGGGGCTTCGCGTTCCTGACCGAGGACGACAAAATCAGTCGCAACGCGGCTGTTGTTAAGCCGGGCGAAAAAATCCTGTTCCGGATTTTCTCGAACGACGTGATCCATGGCTTTAACATTCCTGCCGCAGGGATCACCGCAGAATTTGATCCGGGCAAAGAACGTGATGTCTGGATTCGCGCCCCGCAAGAACCTGGCAAATATCTGATTCAGTGCTTGAATTATTGTGGTGTTGGCCATGCGCAAATGAAGGCGTGGTTGGTTGTTGAAGGCCCCGAAGATGCGGCTGTCGACGGTGAAGGCTCTGGCGCCTGAACCCCGTCGAAATGAAATTATAGGAGAGACTACGAATGGCACATCTACATGATGCCGAGAGAATGGGCGAAACGCCTCACTGGGTGCCCGAAGATATCATCGGCAATATGACACTGAAAACCCTGTTGTTTTCACACGACTATCGACACATCGCGATCAAGGGTATCCTGACATCGATCATGATGCTTGGCCTTGGCGGGCTGATGGCAATCCTGTTCCGCACTGAACTGGCGGCCCCCGATATCCAGTTCTTCGGGGCACGGCCCTATATGCAACTGATGACCTTGCACGGAATGTTCATGGTCTTCGGCTTCATCATCCCGTTTGTCATTTCACTGAACTATTACATGATGCCCAAGGTTCTGGGCACAGGTCGCCTGCTTTGGGCCGGTGCTGCACAATGGAGCTATTGGCTGCTGATCCTGGCCGCGGTGTTCCTTGTCATTGCGCGTCCCGATTTCACCTGGACATTCTATCCACCCATGTCGCTTCGCGTTGGTGGTGATCTGGTGTTCTTGGGCTATCTGGCGGTTGTTCTGGTGGCAATCTCGGAATTCCTTGCTGGTGCTGTCTTGATGCGCAACGGCTGGGAAGCGGCCCGCCGCATCGGGTTGGGCAAACTGCCTTTGATGGGCTGGGGTGCGATTTCCGAAGGCATCCTGCTGATGGGATCGACTCCGATCCTTGCGGTTGTCGGCATGACAATGTTGACAGACTGGATGGAAGTCACCGCATTGTTCGATCCAGCCCGCGGCGGCGACGTGATGACATTCATGTTTATGTTCTGGTTCTACGGTCACCCGGCGGTTTACTTGCCGCTGATGCCCGCAATTGCCGTTCTCTACACGCTTTTGCCACGGTTTCTGGGGCGTCCGATCTGGAGTCACTGGTCTGCGGTCATCGCATTTTCTTTGCTGACTGTGCTCGGCTTTGTCGTCTTCCCGCACCATTTCCAACCCGCTGAAAATGTTGTCGGTCCAATTCAACGTGCGACGCAAATCCTGACATTGGCGATCTTCATTCCGTCGACGCTCCATGTCTTCAACTGGATCTCGACGCTTTGGTCTGACCGCATTCCTGATTCAGCGCGTCGTGCGGTTCCGTTCAAATTCATCGTGGCCTCGATCTTCTTTTTGATGCTTGGCGGTGTAACGGCCTATGTGAACGCGCAGATCGCGACCGACAGTGACTTTGTGCACAATACCTACTTTGTGCCTGCACACTTCCATGCGATGTTCGTGGGCTTCATGGCCAATATGGCGATGGCGGGTGCCTATTACCTCTACCCCTACTTCACCGGGCGGATGTTCAGTCAGCGCTTGGCCAATACGCATTTCTGGCTCTGGCAGATCGGTATCTTCTCGAAGGTGACGTTGATGTATTATCTCGGCTTCGTCTACTTTCCGCGTTGGGTTGTCGACTACCTGCCGTTGCAGCAATGGGCATTGCCGCAGATGTTGCTGACCGGTGCCGCCTATCTGATCGGCCTCGGGTTCATCTTCTTTGTGATCAACTTCATCTGGAGCGCCACCCGTGGTCGCACTGCCGATGCTGATCCTTGGGCCCTTAGCGATGATGCCGTAACCTCGGGCGCTACTGCCCACCCTGCGGAATGAAAGGAAACCTGCAATGATTATGCGTTTATACTTAATCGCCGGCGTTCTCTTGCTGGGGACGACGGCCTATTTCATCGTGGTCCAGCAAGAGCCGGATTATCAAGCCGCGCCGTTGACCTCGGAGATCACAAAACTGCAAGACAGTGGCCTTTTGCCAGCCGGCCCTTTTGAAGAAAACGAAGAGCTGGAGCACGGGGTGTTCGAAGTGCCGCCAATGGATGAAATGATGCTCGAACAAGCCGAGAGCAACATGGATATGGCGGGCATGGACATGTCGCAGTCTGACGGCACGACCATGGACATGGCCGACGGTGGCACCATGACAATGGCTGACGGCACAACGATGCCGATGGCCGATATGGCGCCGGCTGACAGTGGCATCATGCCAATGACAGATATGGTCATGCCTGTCGCCTGCACGGGTGAAAGAGGCTTGGGCTTCTGTGATGACGGCCAAGCCTTTGACCGTGAAATCGAGCTTGCAATGTCTGAATGGACCTTTTCAGACCTGAATGTTGCGGTGCAGGCTGGTGAACGTATCCGGTTTACCGTGCGCAATGATGGCACCGTTCTGCATGAATTCATGTTTATGGCCATGGAGCAAATGCAGGCAGTCAACTATCGCGCGCGGCGCGCCGACTGGAACCTGCTGGAACATGAAGCCCTGTTCGAGCAGTCGCTTTTGCTGCCGGGTCAAAGCATCAGCTTTGTCGTCGAAGTCCAAAACGCTGGCAACTGGATGTTCATGTGTATGCTGCCCTATCACATGCAGATGGGCATGATGGGCCAGATGTCGACACCCGGTGCGGCAATGGACATGTAAAAAACAACAGGGCGGCGACAATAGCGCCGCCCTCGCGACCCTTCTTTCAAACGCCGGGACTACATAAACACCAGCATCCAGACTGCCATACCGATCATCATCAGGTTTTCGGTCAACGACACAAACCCAAGCGGCACATTACTGTCGCCACCGACACAGGCGCATTTCAAGTCCCGTTTGTCGATATAGACGGCCTTGAATACGCTGAATGCCCCGATACTGGCCACAAACAAGGCTGCCGGTGCTGCAATCCAGGTCAAAATCCCTGCCAGCATCAACAGGCCTGACCCCGCTTCCACAAATGGATAGATATAGCCGTATCGCACCCAGCGTTGGGCCAGCAGATCATAGTTCAGAAACATCGTAGCAAACCGGTCAACATCCTGCAATTTTTGCAAACCAAGCAGGATCATCGCAATGGCAATGAAAAATGCCAATGTCCGGCCCGTAAACAGGGTGTCAAACGCAAGCCATGTGACCGATATCGCCATAAGGGCTGCAATCGAAAAAATCGCAATCACCGGCTGATATGTCGTGGCATCTTTGGCCTTTGTGGCCTTGCCAAAATATGTGCCAAGGGCTTCAAACCCACCTATCCGCTTGTCGCCAATAAATGTCTGCGGCGTTGTTTTTACGCCATGTTCCGACTTGAACGCATCCACCGCCTCACGGCTGGTCAGGTGCCGGTCGTCAACAGCATAACCCTGTCGTTCCAAAAGGTCTTTCGACTTCAAGCCGTAAGGGCACATGTGATCGGTCATCACCATCCGGTAAAGAATGGCCGCTTTTGGGGAAATATCTTTGGGCATAGGCAACGGTCCTCCAGGGGCTGTGGCTCAAAATGATCCTCTCGCAAGACCACATAGTTCCAGCGACTGGAGGGTCAAGCGATGACCAAAACTTTGTGCTTATTCCACCATCCCGCCATTTCCAGCAAAAACAAGCGTCAGACTGCGCTTCATTCGCCAGCTTCGGACGTATGGCGCGGGCGAGAGTTTCCGCCCCGGTATCGGCCCCCGCGAAGAGCCAATTTTTCCGTCCAATTGCGAACGGGCGCAGGGCGCGCTCGGCTGCCTGCGCTGCAATACCAAGCGAGGCGCCATCTCACGCAAGCGTAAATGCTCGATCACAACCCGTCGCAATATTTTTTGGGTGTCAATAATAATTGTCCTTTTCGCGCGGGATACCCCCCCCTTCGCGCTCGTATTTTATATCTGTCAGCGCCCGCCTATTGCGCCGTATAGCCACCATCAACAAGGTGGTAACTGCCGGTGATGAAACTGGCCTGATCCGAAAGCAGAAAACAGGTTAGTGCAGACACTTCCTCGGCTGTGCCCAAACGCCCGACGGGGTGCATTCCGGCAATCACATCCAGCATCGCACCGTCAAGGTTCTTGTCCAAAAGCGGGGTCGCGATAAATCCCGGGCCAACCGCATTCACACGCACGCCGGCCTTTGCGTATTCCATCGCCGCAACCTTGGACAGGCCGACAACCGCATGTTTTGCCGCGACATAGGCGCTCGCGGTGGCAAAACCGACCGTGCCCAGAATGGACGCCATATTGACAATGGCACCACCGCCCGCCTTGACCATTTCCGGAATGCCATAGCGCATCCCGTAAAAGACGCCGTTCAGATTGACGTCGATCACCTTGTGCCAGCCATCCAGCGGATACTCGCCCACCGGTTCTGCCGGACCGCCAATGCCCGCGTTGTTGACCAGCAGATGCAATCCGCCGGTTTGCGCCACAGCATAGGCCACCAGCGCCGCCACCTGTGTCGCCTCGCTCGTATCGGTCTTGTGGCTCAAGGCCTTGCCACCGGCGTCCTTGATCTGTGCGGCCACCGCTGCCATCCCGGCCTCGTCCATATCAGCCAATACCACCGTGGCCCCGAACCGCGCCAGATCACGCGCTACCGCAGCGCCGATCCCTGACGCCGCCCCGGTGACAATTGCAGTCTTGTTGTTGAAATCAAATTGCATAGCACTCTCCTCATAATTGGTCGACCAAGTCAAACCGCTCACATGTCGCGGCGCGGATTATCGATCTTTGTCATCATGTCAAACCGCACCAAAATCAGCCTTCCCCAAATTTAGCAGTCAGGGTTGAAACACATAGGTTCCCGGTGCTGGCTCAAAGGCGTCGGCCTCAAACGCGATCTGCGGCGCGGGCGTCATCGCGCCACTGTTTCCCGCCAGCCAGCGCAGCCACTCCGGCCACCAAGATCCGTCTTTCTGTTTGTGCTGCGCGAGCCAAGCATCGGGACCGACATAATGCGCGCCCGCAGGCCTGTTCGAAATCCGGTAGTGCCGCCCGACATGGCCCGGCTCGCTTAAAATCCCGCCATTGTGGCCACCCTTGGTCAGCACAAAGGTCAGATCGCAATCGGTAAAAAGCGCCGTCTTATAAACCGATTTCCAAGGGGCGATATGGTCGGATTCGGTGCCGACCACAAACACCGGACCTGTGATATCCTTGAGCGCAATAACCCGCCCTTCGACCGCAAAACGCCCCGCCGACAGCCGGTTTTCCAAAAACAGACCACGCAGATATTCGGAATGCATCCGCGCCGGCATCCGGGTCGTGTCGGCATTCCAAACGCCGATGTCGGACGGCAAATCCTCCTGGCCCAGAAAATAACGCTTTACTGCGCGCGTATAAATCAGGTCTTCGGACCGGATCGCGGCAAAAGCCCGGGCCATCTGCGGGCGGTCAAGATAGCCTTGATCCCACATCATATCCTCGATGAACGCCACCTGACTTTCATCCAGAAACAACAGCAATTCACCCGCTTCGGCAAAATCGATCTGTGCGGCCATCAGCGTGACCGAAGCAAGACGGTCGTCACCATCGCGTGCCATCGTGGCCGCCGTGATCGCCAGCATCGTGCCACCAAGGCAGTAGCCCACGGCATGGACCTTTTGCGTTGGAAAAATCGCGTTAACTTGCTCCAGCGCCGCCATGACACCGCGTTTGCGGTAATCCTCCAGCGACAGATCCGCCTGCTGGGCCGTCGGATTGCACCAGGATATCATAAACACTGTAAACCCCTGCCCGACCAGATAATTGACCATCGAATTTTGCGGCGACAGATCAAGAATGTAATATTTCATAATCCAGGCCGGCACGATCAGGATCGGCTCGGCATGGACCTCGTCGGTCTGCGGCGCATATTGGATCAACTCGAACAGATCGTTGCGAAACACCACCCGACCGGGTGTGCAGGCCAACTCTTTGCCTATCTCGTGACCTTTGGGCGCAGGCTCTTGTATCTGCATCACTGTCTTGAGCCAGTCATGCCAGAAATGCGCCGCCCCTTCGGCCAGATTGCGGCCCCCGGTTTTCGCCGTCTGTTCAATAATTTCGGGGTTCAGCCAAGGGAAATTGGACGGCGACACGGTGTCAAGCATTTGCCGTGTCATAAACCGGGTCCGACCTGCATCATCATCGCGCAAGCCGCGCAGCGGGTCGGTGGCATAATCCCACCAATCCTGCACAGCCAGAAAACCCTGCTGCCACATCCGAAATGGCGGCTGGTCCCATCCGGCATGATCAAACCGCGTGTCATATCGCTTGGGCAAAAACGGCGGCGGCTCGGTGACATGCGCTTGCGTCGCCAATTGTCCTGCATTGCCCTGCGCCCGCTCAATTAGTTCCAGCAACCGCCCCGGCGAACGGCTCATATGCAACGCCCAATCGGTCCACGCCGCGATAAAAGCATGAGGCGAAACACCCCCCGTCAACCGCGCCACGCCTGCGCGTGCAGCGCGGTCAAGGGTCTGGTGCGGATGGGTATCTTCCGGCACGATCACAGCAGGCAGATTGACTTGCACAGGCATTGGCACGACACGCGCGGCTGTGCTCTTTGGTGCTGGCGTGGTGCGGCCCATGGCGGTGCTCCCTTCAAAAAGGTCTGCGGCCCCGGGCAATCTACTGCCCCGGACGCAGCCCATTGTGTATCGGGCCGCCACATTCAGCGTTGATATAAATCAAGGGCACCCGACCGGCTCCAGATTGATCAGGATCAATCACCCGCCGCCCTGCCCATGCGATGATCGCAGGACAAAATCGGAGGACACCATGAAAGACACCACCGCCTACAAGCACCAGATCGAGACCCGGATCGCCGAGTTGAAATCTCGACTGGCAGCAGTCAACGCCGCGCTGGACGAACCGACAAGCGCGGATCTCAACGACCAATCCATCGAACTGGAAGATGACGAGGTTCTGGAATCAGTCGGTCGCGCCGGCCTGCAAGAGCTCGTCCAGCTCGAACAGGCACTAGGCCGGATCGCAATTGGCACCTACGGCGTCTGTCAAAAATGTGGCGAAGACATCTCGGCGGCACGGCTCACCGCAGTGCCCTTCGCGCTTTTATGCCGCGACTGCGCCAATCCGCCGAAGAATTGACCAGGTGCTATTTCAGACCCCGCCATGGCTGGGTCGAATGGCCTGATTGTCTTACGCGAACATGACATCTGTCCGTGGGTCACCTAGCCCTGCGTCGCCTAAACCAAATTCGAATGTGCGGGAATCCACCGGGATTTCACAATGAACGACCCGCCCCGAAATTTGGACACTGACGCAATTTGTAGCTTGCTGATCTTCAATACCAAGGCGGCCTGCCATGTCGAAACGGCAGCAGCAGCACACGCGGTTCATGGCCAAGGTCGCGTGAGAGGCGTTGAAGGGCGAGGGTTGGAGGGTCCGTGGCCCCCTGGCTTTGGCCAGAAAGCGCAAGCCTTTACCCGTCGATCACCTGGGCCAGTTTGCGAGCCAACTCGTCGCGTTCATCCATCAGCTCCAGAACCAAAGCCAAACCCGCCGCATTCAAACCGAAATCCCGCACAAGGTGCTGGGATTTACGCGCCCGCGCGACATTGACCGGATCAAACCGCCAGTCGGCTGCGTCCGGCCCATATGGTTCCAGAACGCCGTGTTCCACCAGCGTCACAATCCAGTCCTGACCCACATGGCAAAACCGGCACAGCTCGACCAGGGTTAGTGTCTCGATCATCTCGACCTGATGATAACTCAATGTTGTCTTCTTCATCTCCTCAGCCTTTCATTGCGGTTCTTGGGTCAAATGCCATTTCGCTTGCCATCTTTTCATAAAGCGCGCGCTGCTCTTTGGTTTTCAACGGCGGGTTCACGATCAGCAAAACGGCATATAAATCGCCCGGCTGCGCGCCTGGCAAGCCGCGCCCCTTGAGGCGTAGTTTCTGCCCGCTGCGGGCCTGTGCCGGCACCTTGACACGTATCCGCCCGGCTGGCGTCGGCATGTCCAACGTGGTGCCAAGTGCGGCCTCCCACGGCGTGACTGGCAGATCAACGCTCAGGTCCTTGCCGTCGATCCGGTAGGTCGGATGCGGGCGGACATTGACCTCGAGGATCAAATCGGCCCCCTCTTGCCCCTGCCCTTTCAGCAACAGGTTCTGGCCCGGCATCATGCCCTTGGGTATCTGCACCTTCAGCCGCTTGTCTTGCAAGGTGACGCGGCCCTGCGCGTCAATCTTGGGCATCTGCAATGCGATGGTGTGCTCCGCGCCGGTGAAAATATCCTTGAGATCAACGTCGATCTGCGCCTGCTGTGCTGCGAACCCGCGCGGACCACCTGACCCTTGGCGCGATCCAAATCCGCTTTCGAAAAACTGCCGAAACCCCTCGGGATCACGCCCCGTCACATCCTCGCGCCGGAAATCAAAACCGCCATTCCAGTCGTGACGCGGATCGGGCTGCGGCGGGTTTTCCCATGCCGCCCCGTGTTGGTCATACAGTTTGCGCTTTTCAGGGTCGCGCAACACCTCATAGGCCGCACCCGCCGCCCTGAACTTCTCGGCGGCTCCCGCGCCCTTGGCCACATCCGGGTGATACTTCCGCGCAAGCTTACGGTAGGCGCGCTTGATCTCGTCTTGCGTGGCTTTTGACGACACCCCCAAGGCTGCATAAAAATCCTGATCTGCCATGTATTTACTCGCGATCTGTTTGAAAATGATCTTACCGGGCCATTGTAGCCGCCGATTGATCTTTCTCAATACGACTTTTCAAAACGGGAATACTTCGCACAGAAATCACTTGCAGAGCACAGCGCGAATGAACAACCGCAGCATTATCGTGCTGCAAGGCCCCGATGGCACCCCGCAAGACCTTTCACCCAGCCGGACAGATCAGCGGCTCCTTTGCGGAACAACCACAGCATCATCGCACAAAAACGTCGAGCGGTGCTCTTGGCCATTCTCACGGCTACAACCTGAATATCGGCGGTGCCACCAATACGCTGCTGGGCACCGCGACCCTTCCGGTGCTTTATCCCCGCTAGCCACGACACAATCCACCCCGGCCGCTCAATTCTGTCAGCTGACAAACAGCCAGGAGACACGCGCTAAATCATGCCCGGTATTGACCCAAATCAACGCTACGCAAACCGCAGCTGTTAAGCTGTCGCCGAGGGCTACCCCACTGCGACAACAAGACATGAGCGACCCTGATGCAAACTGCGACCCTGCCACCAAAATCTGACGCCGCCACGGATGGCCGGATCGCGGCCATTCGCGGCGGCGTTGTCGATGTGGCGTTTGACGGTGCCGTGCCGCGCATCCATGATCTGCTTTACGCGGGCAAAATCGCGTTTGAGGTGTCTGCGCTTATCGGGAATGGCATGGTGCGGGCGATGGCTCTGGCACCGGTGCGCGGGTTGGGCCTCGGGGCAAAGGTGACGGCGACCGGCGGGCCGATCATGGTGCCTGTCGGCGAGGCTGTTCTGGGCCGGATGCTCGATGTCTTTGGCGCACCGATTGACGGCGGCCCCGCGCCTGTGACAACCACGCGCCGCGCGATCCACCGCCCGCCGCCAGCCTTGAGCGACCGGGTTTTGCAGTCACGGATTCTTGAGACCGGCATCAAGGCCATCGACCTGCTGTCGCCGATCGAGCGCGGCGGCAAGACCGGACTGTTTGGCGGTGCGGGTGTGGGGAAAACCGTGCTGATAACAGAACTGATCAACAATACCGTGCAGCACCACAAAGGTGTCAGCCTGTTTTGCGGCATCGGCGAGAGGTCGCGCGAGGCCGAGGAATTATACCGCGAAATGGGCGCTGCGGGCGTGCGCGAAAAGACGGTCATGCTGTTTGGTCAAATGAACGAGGCGCCGGGCGTGCGGTTTCTTGTGGCCAATACCGCGCTGACGATGGCCGAATATTTTCGCGATGACAAAGGCCAGGATGTGCTGCTGCTGATCGACAATGTGTTCCGGTTTGTGCAGGCCGGATCGGAGGTGTCCGGCTTGATGGGGCGGATGCCGTCGCGGGTCGGCTATCAGCCGACGATGGCCACCGAACTGGCCGCCCTGCAAGAACGCATCACCTCGACCAGCCGCGGCGCGATCACCTCGATCCAGGCGGTCTATGTGCCTGCGGATGATTTCACCGACCCTGCGGCGGCGCATATTTTCTCGCATCTGTCGGCCTCGGTCGTGCTGTCGCGCAAGCGCGCCAGCGAGGGGCTCTATCCTGCGGTTGACCCGCTCGCCTCGGCGTCGGTGATGTTGACGCCTGCGGTTGTCGGGCAGCGGCATTATGACATTGCGCGCGCGGTGCGGCGGACCTTGGCCGAATATGAGGAATTACGCGATATCATCGCCATGCTGGGTCTCGAAGAGCTGTCTTTGGCCGACCGTGCCACCGTCGCGCGGGCCCGCCGTCTGGAACGGTTCCTGACACAGCCCTTTGTGACAACCGGTGCCATCAGCGGGGTTGCGGGCAAACTGGTGCCGATCGCAGACACGCTGGACGGCTGTGAAACGATCCTTGCTCAGACCGAATTTGAACAACCCGAAAGCGCCTATTATATGATTGGCGGATTGTCTGATCTGGGGGCAAACCCATGAGTATGGCAGCTGATATGCGCGTCACCATACGCCTGCCGACACAGACCCTGTTTGACGGGCGGGCGGTGCGTTTGACCGGCGTTGCACCCGATGGCGCGTTTGGCATCCTGCCCAATCACGTCGATTTTGTCACAGCACTGGTGCCGTCGGTTTTGACCTTGCGGCTTGCGGATGGAACAGAGGAAATTTTCGGCCTCGACGAAGGATTGCTGGTCAAAGAGGGGCACGATGTATCGCTGTCGGTTATGCGCGGGGTGCGGGGCGATGATCTGGGCAGCCTGAAAGAAACTGTCGCCGCGCGTTTTGTGCAGATGGACGAGGACGAGCGCGAGGCCCGGTCGGCGATGTCACGGCTCGAGGCCAATATTGTTCGCAGGTTTGCGCAATTGCAGGGGCAACAGCCATGACGCCAAAACCTGACAAAGCAAAAGACCAGATCGCACAACACGCCCGCCGGATGAAATCGATCCGCGACAAGCCAGCCCACAGCCCGCTGCGCGGCATCGGGACATTCGGCATGATCGGCTGGTCGATCGTGGTGCCAACGGTTGGCGGTGCTTACTTGGGTCGCTGGCTGGACGGTGTTTTGCCACAGGTGTTTTCATGGACAATCGCCTTGATCCTCGGCGGCGTGGTGCTGGGCGCATTTATCGCCGCGATTTGGATCAACAAAGAAGGAGACGCAGAATGACACCCATCGATTGGACCGGTTTCATGCTTGGTTTCGGGGCGGGCGCGGGCATCAGTGCGCTCTACTTTGCGGGGCTGGCCTACGGGATGCGGATCGCCTTGCGCAGCGCGTCACCTGTGCGGCTTTTGTCACTCAGTGCAGCCCTGCGCATTACGGGTTTGCTTGCGACCGGGTGGGGTGTCGTCACACTTGCCGGGCCTTGGGCCTTTGCCGGATATGGGGCCGCATTCTTCGCCCTGCGCTTCGTCGTCACAACAGTTGCCCGGCTGAAATCACCCGGCGGAGAGACCAGATGACCCTGTCGCCGGATCAAATCATCATGTTCACCTTGTGGGGTATCGCGATCAATGCGACCGTGTTTTACACATGGATCGTCATCGCGCTGCTCACGGTCTCTGCAATGCTGATCACGCGCAACTTGCGCCCCGACGTGCCACCTAGCCGTTGGCGCACAATGCTCGAGGTGATCGTGCAGGGCATCCAGAACCAGATCGCGGAAATCGCGGCGGGGCCTTCGCGGCCTCTGCTTTATTTTGCCGGAACGCTGTTTCTTTTCGTCGCGGTGTCGAATTTGCTCTTGGTGGTGCCGGGCTTTACGCCGCCGACATCCTCGCTGTCGACGACCACCGCGCTTGCGCTGTCGGTGCTGATCGCGGTGCCGCTATTCGGGGTTTCCAGCCGCGGTCTTGGCGGCTATCTCAAGACCTATATCACGCCGTCGTTCTTCATGCTTCCGTTCAACATCATCGCAGAGTTTTCGCGCGGGATATCGCTGGCCATCCGGCTCTACGGCAACATCATGAGCGGCGCAGTGATTGCCGCGATCCTGCTGGGTGTCGCCCCGTTCTTCTTTCCCGTGGTGATGGATGTGCTTGGCTTGCTGACCGGCATTATCCAAGCCTATATCTTTGCGATTTTGGCAACGGTTTACATCTCGAGTGCGACGGCACACCCCCCTTCAACACAGCCTGAAAAGGACACGCCATGACAGACCTTGGTATCATTGCAGCCATCTCCATTTTCACCGCCGGACTGACCGTTTCGTTTGGCGCGATTGGTCCGGCACTGGGCGAGGGGCGTGCCGCGGCGACAGCACTTAGTGCAATTGCCCAGCAACCGGACGCGGCCGCGAGCATTTCGCGGACCTTGTTCGTCAGCCTCGCCATGATCGAATCGACGGCAATTTACTGTTTCGTCGTCGCGATGATCCTGATTTTCGCGAACCCGTTCTGGACCGCCGCACTTGCCGCCGCGGCCACGACAGGCGGGTAACCCATGTCGATTGATTGGATCACGGTTATCGCCCAGATCGCCAATTTTCTGGTGCTGGTCTGGCTGCTAAAGCGGTTTCTCTACCGTCCGATCCTGGACGGTATCGATGCCCGCGAGGCCGAAATAGCAAACCGGATGCAAGAGGCCGTGACCGCAAAACAGGCCTCGATGGAGGTCACGGCGCAGTATCACGAAAAGGTGCAGGCACTTGAGGTCGCCCAATCTCGGATGACAGACACCATAACCAACGCAGCGCACAAGCAGCGTGACGGGCTGATGGCCGAGGCGCGCCAGCAGATCGCGCAAGAGCGCGCTGCGTTGCGGTCACAGCTTGATCAGGAAGCCCGCGATTTTGCCGCGCGTCTGGCCGCTGCCGGCACGGATGCATTGTTGTCGTTGATGCGCAAGGCGCTGGTGGATTTGGCGGATGAAACGCTGGAGGACCGGATTGCGCATCGGCTGGTTGCAAAGTTGACGCCGACGCTGGCCAAGATGGACCGCAAGGCAACGGCGGCCGTCGTCACCAGTCATGCGCCGCTGGAGCCTGCCGCGCAGGATGCATTTGCCCGCGCATTGAAGGCGGATTTTCCAAAAATTGCGGTGCGGTTTGAAACCTCGGATACACAATCACCGGGGGTCGTGTTGCACATGGGCGGCGCGCATGTCGCGTGGACCGTGGACAGCTATGTCGCGGGGCTCGCAGAAAGCGTCGGCGCGCGTCTTGTGCAAGACAGCGGATTGAAAGCGGCAGCCGATGCACAGTGATCATGCCATGGCCCCCAGCGCGGAGGCGCTTTTGCAAATGATCCTCGACAGTCCCGCCCCCGCCTTGCAGGTGATCGAGAGCGGGCGGGTCGCGGAGGTTGCCGACGGGATCGCGGTCGTGACCGGTTTGGCGCAGGCCCTATCCGACGAGGTGCTGCAATTTTCATCCGGGGTGCGGGGGGTCGTGCTTGATCTCGAACCGAACCGCCTTGGGGTTGTTGTTTTGGGATCGACGGATCTTGTCACCATCGGCGAGACAGTGACCCGCACGCAAAGTGTCGTCAGCACCAAAGTGGGCGCGGGCCTGCTTGGGCGGGTTGTCACTGCATTGGGAGAGCCGCTGGATGGCAAAGGGCCGATCAAGGCCGAGGCCATGCGTCCCGTCGAGGCCGAGGCACCAAAAATCCTAGATCGCACTGCGGTTTCGCGGCCTTTGGCAACGGGGATCAAGGCAGTTGATGCGGCGGTGCCTATTGGGTTGGGCCAACGCCAGCTTGTCATCGGAGACCGGCAGACCGGCAAGACATCGCTGGTGGTGGATGCCATTCTCAACCAGACGGACACCGAGGTGATTTGTATCTACTGTGCCATCGGCCAGCGCGGAGATGCGGTGGCAAAGGTCATCGGCGCGGTCCGTGACGGCGGCATGATGGCGCGCACGATTGTCATGTCTGCGGGCGATGACGAGGCCGCAGGGCTGGCCTTTATCGCGCCCTATGCCGCACTGTCGATGGCCGAGCATTTCTCGGGGCAGGGCCGCGATGTGCTTGTGCTTTTGGATGACCTGACGCATCACGCACGATCCTACCGTGAACTGTCGTTGCTCTTGCGCCGCCCGCCCGGTCGCGAGGCGTTTCCGGGTGATATTTTCTACATCCACGCACGGCTGCTGGAACGTGCCGGACAATTCGCGCAAAGCGCAGGCGGCGGCTCGATCACCGTCTTGCCGATCGTCGAAACCCAAGCAGAGAACCTGTCGGCCTATATTCCGACGAACCTGATTTCGATCACCGACGGGCAGATTTATCTGTCGCCGCGTCTGGTCCGTAAAAACCAGTTTCCGGCGGTCGACCTTGGCGTGTCGGTGTCGCGGGTGGGGGGCAAGGCGCAAAGCCATGCGTTCCGGTCTATTGCGGGAAACCTGCGCGTCACCCTGTCGCAATTCGAAGAACTGGAAGGGTTTGCCCGCTTCGGCACCCGCCTGGATGACACAACGCGCGCGCGGTTGAAAAGAGGAGCGGCAGTGCGGGCGTCCTTGCGGCAGGCCGAGCGTGACCCGATGCCCGCCATCGCACAACTTGCCGTTCTGGTGGCCGCAATGGACGGGTATCTCGATGGGTTGGGCGAGGTTGACACCCTTGCCGTCATGGCGACTATTCGCGCCGCAGCACCGCGTGATCTGGCGGATATTGCAAAGCAGATTGCCGCAAACGCACCGTTCACCGACGCCGTGCGCGGGCAAATCGCGGGGTTGGGCAAACAGGCGCGTGATGCGATAGGGGCACAAAATGGCACAATCGCTTGAGGCGCTGACGCGGCGCATGACCAGTATGAAAGGCATTCGTGGCGTGGTCCATACGATGAAAACGCTGTCGGTCATCAATGCCGCCCCCTATGAACACGCGGCCCAAGCCGTCGAGGCCTATCACGCGACTATTCTGGCGGGGCTTCATGCATTTTTGTCGCAAGCAGGGGCGCTGGACGCTCTCGCACCGGACGTGGCCGCGCAGGTCTATGTCGTGTTCGGCACGGACCACGGGCTTTGCGGGAATTACAACGAGGCGCTTGCGCAGCATGTCAAAACGCAGATCGGAAACGCACCTGTGATCCTCCTGTGCGTCGGGGCGCAGATGGCGGATGCGCTTGCGGATCAACATCTTGACGTGGACGCGCTGTTCTTTCCCCCCGCCTCGGTGGATGGCATCGGGCGGATGGCAAATCTGCTGACGCAAAAGCTCGATGAAATCAGGCAGGGCATATCGCCCAAAGACGTGTCAGTGGCACTGACCTATTTTGCCCGCAGCGGGGCGGGGGCGGGAATGGAATCGGGGGCGCATAGCCCAGAGATCAAGGCGCTGCTGCCGCTGGATACGGCACTGATTGCTCAGATGCAGACAAAACCCTGGGCGTCGCGCAGCCTACCTTATTTTTCCATGGCACCCGCCGCGTTGTTTCAGGCATTGCTCCGGGGGCATTTATTTGCAAGCCTGTTTCGTGCCGCCGCCGAGGCGCTGGTCACAGAAAACGCAGCGCGCCTTGCCTTGATGCAGCAGGCCGAACAATCGGTGGATGAACGGCTGGATGCGCTGCTCTCGGACTCCCGCGCGGTGCGCCAGACTGATATCACGACGGAACTTCTTGATGTGATCATCGGGTTCGAGGCCCTGAAAAAACGCAAACCAAAGACGGCGATGGACCATGACACAGACGCATGAAAAACCCACCACATTTGTGATGACGCAAGCGCATTGGGACCATCTGCAAAAATCCGGTGATCGCCATAAGCATTGCTATGGCCATGCCGTGATCGTGGCCGGCCCGTTTGGGCATGGCGGGGCTGCGCGCTTGGCCGCGCGTGGTGCCCTGCGGATCGGTGCGGGACTGGTAAGCGTCGCCTGTGCCGCCGACGCCGTGCAAGAGCACGCGGCACATCTTGATGCAATTATGATCAAACCGTTCGGGGCCGCGCGATCCTTGCCTGCGTGTTTTGCGCAGATACGCCCGTCGGCAATTTGCATCGGTCCCAATCTGGGCCTTGATGCCGCCGCGAAACGGGCCCTTGCCGATACTCTGGCGCAGACCTGCCCGATCTGCATCGACGCAGATGCGATCACGCTTTTGTCGGAAGCGACCGGTGGCATCGACCCTGCGGCACATGGCCAAAACGTGATGACGCCACATGAGGGGGAATTGCGCCGCTTCATCCCTGCGGCATTTGAACAGACGACTTGCCGCGTGACCCTTGCGACCCTTGCGGCGGCCAAGGCAAACTGCGTCGTGCTGTTCAAGGGCGTAGACACGATCATCGCCGCACCAACGGGTGAATTCACCGCCGTTTCTTCGCGGCCCTTTCAACACGCGGGCTGGCTCGCGACCGCCGGATCCGGTGACGTCCTGTCGGGTTTTATCACCGGGCTGCTTGCCCGCGGTCTTGACGCATTCGAGGCGGCATCTGTCGCGGCACAGCTTCACCTGCACTGCGCAGAGGCGTTTGGTCCGGGCCTTGTAGCAGAGGATATTCCCGAGATGGTTCCACGGGTATTGCGTTTGAATACTAGATAAAACAACCACACAAGATGCCGCCAGACTGACATGCTTGGTGTGGGCATCATAGACTGCGATCGGTGTTTTGCGTCGCTCACCGTGAACTGCTCTGCCGCAGTCTACCGTCACAAAAACGATACAGCGCAAGCAGAAAGTTCGACGGCGAAACGTTGTTCAAACGGTGGCAGCGCAAACCATTGGGCGAACCGTGCAAACCTTGGGGTCGCGTGGAAGGTTGTGCACGAGTCTACACCCCATCAGAAATCAAGGTTTTCGACAGAAAGCGCATTTTTCTGGATGAATTCACGGCGCGGTTCAACCACATCGCCCATCAACTTGGTAAACAAATCATCCGCCTCGGCCAAATCCTCGACCTTGACCTGTAGCAAGGTCCGCGCGTCAGGGTCCAATGTGGTTTCCCACAACTGGTCCGGGTTCATCTCGCCCAAGCCCTTGTAGCGCTGCAACGACAAGCCGCGCTCGCCCTCTTCCAAAATCGCTTTGAGCAGATCAAGCGGGCCGTGGATCAACTGATTGCGGTCCTTGCGCACCAAGGTGGCAGGCAGCTCATAGACGTCTTGCAAGCCTTTGGTAAACGAACCTGTGCGGCGCGCCTCGCCACCGCGCATGATCTTGCCATCAAGCGTGCGCACCTCTTCGACACCGCGCAGAATACGCGCCAAACGCATCCCCTGGTCTTGGGTGATCCGGCCTTGCCAGCCGCGCTCCCATTCTTCGGCAATCAGATCAAGCCGCTTGGCCACGCGGTTTGCGGTGCCCTGCAAATCGGCATCCACCACACCGGGCACAAAGGCACCCGCAATCGCGGCCTGTTCAAGTATATGGCGCGGATAATGCGTTGGGAACGCATTCAGCAGATTTTTGAACTGGCGGGCTTCGTCGACAACACGGCGCAGGTCAGCGCCGCTAATCTCTTCGCCGTTGCCTTGCCGCAGAAATGCGCCGTCCGACCCTTGTTCAATCAGATAATCGTCCATCGCAGGCTGATCCTTGAGGTAAACCTCGGACTTGCCACGGCTCACTTTGTATAGCGGCGGCTGCGCGATATATAAAAAGCCGTTTTCAATCAATTCGGGCATCTGACGGAAAAAGAAGGTCAAAAGCAGGGTGCGAATATGCGCCCCGTCAACATCCGCATCGGTCATGATGACGATCTTGTGATAGCGCAGTTTTTTGATATCAAATTCGTCGCGACCAATCCCGGTGCCCAAAGCCATCACAAGGTTGCCAATTTCCTGACTGCCCAACATACGGTCGAAACGGGCGCGTTCAACGTTGAGAATTTTACCCTTCAGCGGCAAAATTGCCTGCGTGCCACGATCGCGACCTGTCTGGGCAGAGCCGCCGGCGGAATCACCCTCCACCAGAAAGACTTCGGTTTTTGACGGGTCTTTCTCGGAACAATCCTTGAGCTTGCCGGCCAGAAAATTCACATCCATCGCAGTTTTACGGCGGGTCAATTCGCGGGCTTTGCGGGCGGCCTCGCGGGCATGGGCCGCCTCTACGATTTTGCCGACAACCTGACGCGCAATCGCAGGGTTTTCTTCAAACCATTCCGACAGCTTTTCGCCAACAAGGTTTTCCACCGCAGGGCGGACCTCGGAAGACACCAGCTTGTCTTTCGTCTGGGATGAAAACTTTGGATCGGGCACTTTGACCGACAGAACACAGGTCAAACCTTCACGGGCATCGTCGCCGGTAAAGCTGATCTTTTCTTTTTTGGCGATGCCGGACGACTGCGCATAGTTGTTGATCGTGCGGGTCAGCGCGCCGCGAAAGCCTGCAATATGCGTGCCGCCATCGCGTTGCGGGATGTTGTTGGTAAAGGGCAGCACCATCTCGTTATAGCTGTCGTTCCACCACATCGCGACCTCGACAACGATGTCATCACGTTCGCCCACAACATAAATCGGCTCGTCCATCACAGCGGTTTTCGAGCGATCAAGGTATCTGACGAATTCCTTGACGCCACCTTCGTAAAACAGCTCGGAGCGCAAGTTTTCCGCAGGGCGTTCGTCGGTCAGAATGATGCGCACACCAGAGTTCAGGAACGCCAACTCGCGCAGGCGCTTTTCCAGCGTTTCAAAGGAATAATCCAAATTTGAAAACGTGTTCAAGGACGCCAGAAACCGCACTTCGGTCCCTTTGCGCCCATTTGCCGGGCCCACGACCTCTAGCGATTTGGCGGTCACTGAATCCTCGAACCGGCAGTAATGTTCTTTATCATTGCGCCAGATACGCAGCTCCAGCCAATCAGACAGCGCGTTCACGACCGAAATCCCGACCCCGTGCAAACCGCCCGACACCTTGTAGGAATTGCTGTCGAACTTTCCGCCAGCGTGCAGTTGGGTCATAATGACCTCGGCCGCCGACATGCCCTCTTGCTTGTGCATATCAACCGGAATACCGCGCCCGTTGTCACCGACAGAAATCGAATGATCGGCATGGATTGTGACGGTCACATGGTCGGCATGACCGGCCAGCGCCTCATCAATTCCGTTATCCACGGCCTCATAGACCATGTGGTGCAGGCCCGACCCGTCATCCGTGTCGCCGATATACATGCCGGGGCGCTTGCGAACGGCATCTAACCCCTTCAAAACCTTGATGGAATCAGCGCCGTAAGCGGCGTTTTCAGCTTGATCGTCGGACATGTGGGTTTTCCTGTTATGCTACTCGCAAAATATAGGCATTTTCACAGGGATTGTCACGGCGAAACCCCCATATTTTGCGTCAGGTGAACGGGATCACCAGCCCCACCAGAATAAGCAGCGACCCTGCCGTGATATTGGTGCGGCGCACCGCCTTGGGCGAGGTCAAAAACGCCTTCACACGGTGGATGGAGGCCGCCAAAACCAGGTTTCCGACCAGCGGCACCAGAAACGACAAAAAGCAGATCACAATGATATCGGCCCATGTCAGGATCGTCAGATCAAAAAAGCCCGGCAACATGCCCATGTAAAATAAAATCGCCTTGGGGTTGCCCAAAATCACCGCCAAACCGGCCAGAAACCCTGCCCACACGCCCGGCCTTGTCAGGCGGCTATCGGTCGCGATTGATGTATGGGCATTGCGCAAAATTACATAGCCCATGACCACAAACGTCGCGGTGGCCACCCATTTGAGCACCGCCATAAACCCCGCAAAGACCGAAACGATCCATGTCACCCCAAGGATCGCGAGGAACGGCCACAGCACATCGCCAACAACAACGCCAAGAGCCAGAGGCCATGCCGCGTGAAAGCCCCCCGAGAGCGAACGCGCCACGAGGGCCACCCATACGGGGCCGGGAGTGAGGAACAGTACGAACAAAGCGCCTGCGTAGAGCATCAGGTCATAGGGAGAGATCGTCATCAGAATGCGTGTCCCGCAAGATCAATAAGCGCATCGTCATCCCATGTTAGATCGGTCAATGGCAAGATCATAAGGCCTTCTTTCGCGACCTCTTTGATCGAAACGGTCCGAACGTCGATGAACGGCGTGAAGCGCAGGATGTTCCGCTTAGTCATGAACCCCGAACCAGCGTAGAGTGGCTGATCACCAAAGAGCGCAACAAATGACGCCACGCTTGCCCGCGCCTCTTGGATCGCGGCGGCCATCAGCTTTGTTGCGATCCCCTTGCCGCGATAGTGCGGGTCAGTGCCCACCTCTGCCAGCCCCGCAACCTGAACGATTTGCTCGTCCATCCTTGTGGCCCACAGCGACAGCGCAATATGCCCCAGTATCTCGGTCCCTGCGCGCATGATCAGCCTCACATGATGGCGTTGCTGGTAGTAAGAGCGACCTTCGTAGTCGGCCCCAAAGGCACGGTCCAATAGGGCGCCGATTTGCTCTTCGTCAACTTGTGTGAGACGCATTTCTTCGATCCGCTCGACTTGCATTCTAGGCCTCGGACAGGGTCAATGATCCGTCGAGGTTGATCTCCCAGAACGGGTTCATCGCGAGTTCCCAAACGTGGCCATCAGGGTCTGCATAATAGCCAGAATAGCCACCCCAGAACACTTTTTCTGGGGCTTTGAGCGCCGTCGCTCCACATTTCAACGCGAGGGCGTAAGCGTCATCAACTTCGGCTTCCGTTGTGAAGTTTTGCGCCAGTGTGCAAGCACCAGTGCCAAGCTTCGCATCTGGACGCCCTTGGTCTTTTGCGAGTGATTCAAGCCCGAAAAGGCCAAAGACCAGCCCGTTGATCTGGTAAAAAGCGACCTGCCCTTCGACTTCGCTTGTCGGCTTCCAACCCATTGCACCGTAGAAGTTTTTCGATCTTTGCAGGTCAGAAACGCCAAGCGTAATCAGGGTCACACGTTGTGGGGTCATGTCGGGTCTCCTTGATTTATGGACGATACGCCGCTCGTCTCGGTCACTTCGGCGTATTGCGCGCGGCTGCCCAGTTCTGCAAACAGCTCAGGTCCGGTGCCTGTCATAAAGGCCTGCGATCCCAGTGCGCAGATTTCATCATAAAGTGCGGCGCGACGGCGCGAGTCAAGATGGGCCGCAACTTCGTCTAACAGCAAAATCGGCGGCGCGCCAAAATCGCGGATCAACGCGCGACCATTGGCAAGGATCAGACTGATCAACAACGCCTTTTGTTCGCCCGTCGAACAGTCCTTGGCCGACACGCCTTTGTCCGCGAAAACCGCCAGCAAATCCGCGCGGTGCGGCCCGACCAACGTGCGTCCCGCCGCCATATCGCGCGGTCTGCTTTGCGCAAAGGCCGCAATCAACGCCTCGGGATCGTCCATTGCCTCGACCACAGGATCGGCGTGGATCAGCGTCAGGTCGGCGGTTGGAAACGCGGTTTTGGTCGCCTCTTGGGCTGCGGCCAATGCGGAAATTGCCGCGCTGCGGTGGCGGTGAATTTTCGCGCCCGCCTCGGCCATCTGCCGTTCCAACGCCACATACCAATGGGCGTCGCGGATCATATCCTTGAGCAGGCGGTTTCGTTCTCGCATCGCCTTTTCATACCGCAACACCGCCTCGGCATGGGTTGGCTCGAAACTCAATGTCGCTCGGTCCAAAAACCGCCTGCGTCCATCGGCCCCTTCTATCCATAACCTGTCCATCGCGGGCACCAGCCACAACACGCGCGCGATACGGCCAAGCGCCACCTGCGGCGCGGCCTTGCCGTCAATGCGCACATTGCGCGTCGCGGCAGGCTCTGCCCAAGTCTCGATCTCGTGGGTTTGATGCCCCGATTGCAATAGCCCCGTGACCTTCCAGCCCAGCGCCTCGGGCCTGCGGATCAAGTCGTCGGGCGACGCGCGCCGCAGACCGCGACCGGGCGACAGCAAGGAAATTGCCTCAAGCAGGTTGGTTTTGCCCGCACCGTTGGGTCCATAAATCGCGACCGGGCGACCATCGCAGGGCAGCACCGCACGCTTATGCGACCGAAAATGCGACAGCGTCAGGTCTGACAAAGAAAGGGCCGACATGGATCGACCCTCCCTAAAACTTATGCAATGCGATCAAACCCAACCCGTCGCTAGACGCGCATCGGCATGACCACATAGATCGCAGAGGTGTCGTTGCCTTCGCGCATCAATGTCGGGTCACCGCTAGAGTTAAACAGGAATACGGCGTTTTCACGGTCCACTTGGCTGGCAATCTCCAACAGGTATTTCGCGTTGAAACCAATCTCCAAACGCTCGTCGCTATATGCCACGGCCAGCTCTTCTTCGGCGGCTCCACTATCGGGCGCATTGACAGACAGGATCAGCCGGTCTTCGTCGAGCGATAGTTTGACCGCGCGCGACCGTTCGGATGACACCGTCGCAACACGGTCAACGGCCCGGGCAAATTCTGCGGCGTCCACTTCCAGCTTGCGTGTGTTGCCTTGCGGGATCACGCGGGTGTAATCGGGGAACGTGCCATCGATCACCTTTGATGTCAGCGTGATGTCAGGGGTCGCAAAGCGGATTTTGGTCTCGGACACTGACACGGCAATTTGCATATCGTCATCGTCCAGCAATTTACGCAATTCGCCCACGGTTTTACGCGGCACAATCACACCCGCCATATCGCCCGCACCACTGGGCAAATCGGCATCGATGCGCGCCAAGCGGTGACCATCGGTGGCCACGCAACGCAGCACCTTTCCGCCATCGCTGTCAGCGACATGCATGTAAACGCCATTAAGGTAATACCGGGTCTCTTCGGTCGAAATCGCAAATTTGGACTTGTCGAACAAGCGGCGCAGCACAGGGGCCGGGACCGAGAAATTGACCGCATATTCCGATGATGCCATCACGGGAAAGTCTTCTTTTGGCAATGTCGCCAGCGAGAAATTCGACCGACCTGCCTCGATCGTCAAACGGCCCGTATTGCTATCCTCGGTCAGGGTCACAAGCGCGCCATCGGGCAGCTTGCGGATAATCTCGTTCAGGGTAACTGCCGAAACCGTTGTGGCACCAGCGCGCGTCACCTGTGCCGGCGCGCGGTCGACGACTTCGATATCCAGATCGGTAGCGCGGAATTGCACGCTATCGCCTTGTGCCTCGATCAACACATTCGCCAAAATCGGGATCGTATTGCGGCGCTCGACCACGGACTGCGCCTGTGCGACGGCCTTCAAAAGGCTTGCGCGTTCAATACTTAATTTCATGTCCCATGCTCCGCATATCTTGACGGGCAAACGCCCGTCGGACTGGCAAGCTACCGCATTTCTGGGCGGTCTCAAGCGATATTGTGCAAACTGTCGTGCAGTGTTGCGCGATGGTCAAGCTTAATGGCTATTCCTCAAGGGCGCGGCGCAGCAATTCCAGATCATCGGCGATCTGGCTGTCGATCCCTTTCAGCTCTTCGATGCGCTTCACACCGTGCATGACGGTGGTGTGATCACGGCCCCCGAAACGGCGGCCAATCTCGGGCAGGGACCGGCTGGTCATATGCTTGGCAAGATACATCGCCATCTGGCGCGGACGGGCATAGTTGCGCACCCGCTTTGGGCCAATCATTTCGGACAGGCGGATGTTATAATGCTCGGATACTTTGCGCTGAATTTCCTCGACCGTGACCTTGCGATCAGAGGCCTTCAACACGTCGGACAAACAATCTTGGGTCAGCTCGAGGTTGATCTCACGCCCGACAAGCGAGGCAAAGGCAAACAAGCGGGTCAACGCCCCCTCCAACACACGCACGTTGGTCGAAATACGGTGCGCGAGGAATTCCAGCACACCCGGCGCAATCGTCAGCCCGGGGTATTGGTCGCGGTAGACCTCTACCTTGGACTGCAAGATGCCCAAACGCAGTTCATAATCGGTGGGGTGCAGGTCAACGACCAACCCGCTTTGCATCCGCGATTTGATCCGCTCTTCCAGATCTTTGATCTCACCCGGCGCGCGGTCGGCAGAAATGATGATCTGCTTCTTGCCATCAACCAGCGCATTGAAGGTATGGAAAAACTCTTCTTGTGTGCTGTCCTTGCCAGCCATGAACTGCACATCATCAACCATCAGCACATCGACAGAGCGGAACAATTGCTTGAAATCCATCATCTTGCGTTCGCGCAACGCGGTGATGAAACGATACATGAATTGCTCGGCGGACAGATACAGCACATTCAATTCGGGGCTACGGCGCTGCAACTCATGGGCTATCGCGTGCATCAGGTGTGTTTTGCCCAATCCAACTCCGCCATAAAGAAACAGCGGGTTAAATGTGACGGGGCCACCTTCGGCCACGCGGCGGGCGGCGGCATTGGCCAACTCGTTTGGCTTGCCCACAATGAACGTATCAAAGGTAAATCGGGCATCAAGCGGCGCGCCCGCGATGTCATCCACATATGTCGTCCTTGGCGCCGTCGCAGGCTTGATCGCCGCGCGTGCGGCACCGGTCGCCACAAAAATCAAACGGCTCACAGAGCTACCGGCGCGGTTCAACTCATACATGATCTGGTCGCCAAAATTTTGCTGCACATAGTTGCCAATAAATGTGGTTGGCACTTTGAAGGTGACGGCAGCGCCCGCGAATTCGACAAATTCCAGCGGCTCGATCCAGTTGGAAAAGTTGTTGGCACCGACAGTTGATTTCAGCGCGTCTAAAACTTTTGCCCACATTTCATTCGTCATCTTTGTTCCGTCACTCTCTATATGCCGCCACAAACGAGGCGCTCGCCTCGCTGCGTTCACATGCAATCGACACACTAAAAGCCCTCGCTCGGGCGTTGGACCCAAGCGCGCCTGACGTGCGCAAATCTCAAAAGCGTCAGCAATTAGCACTTGTGACCAGGACAAGCACGGTTTGCCTCTGCAACGACGGAAAGGGACTTCTTGATGTGCAAAGCATGAATGCTGTTGCCCAAGACACAGAAACATCAAGCTCAAAAGCTATCTGACCCTGCATGAATAAGCGGACCGAACCACACATACCGCGTGCTGATATTCGGACCCGTTTCACCCATGTCCCCCCGGAACGATGTGAATCGCTTGGGTAAGTTAGCAACCAGTTGCGAGTCTCTTCAACACAACATCGCGCTTGACTCGGCTCTTGATGAAAAAGAATCTGTGACCCCTTTGAAAAGACGAGAAAACCTCATGCCATGTTGGAAAAAACAAAAAAGCGCGCTGAACCCAGCGCGCTTCTTGACCTGTGCATTCGGGCAACAGGAATCGACGAATCCAATATTTATGCGATCGCGTTCACGCGGGATGCAAGGCGCGACATTTTGCGCGCGGCTGTGTTTTTGTGAACGACACCTTTGGTCACGCCGCGCATCAACTCCGGCTGGGCTGCTTGCAATGCTTTTGCAGCGACCTCTTTGTCGCCGGACGCAATTGCTTCTTCTACGGCGCGCAAGAATGTGCGGATACGCGAGCGGCGCATTTTGTTGACTTGAAAACGTGCTTCATTCTGGCGGGCGCGTTTTTTTGCTTGTGGTGTATTTGCCATGTCTTCGGTTCCCTCTTTCGGGTCAATAAAAATTTAGCTGCGCAATTGGCCCGAGCCGGGTTTTGGGAACCGGCTGATTCTGGTCAAAGCGGACCTCACGCGCATGTATGGGGTCCCCTTAAGGCAATTCCGCACCAAAGAAAACCCCAAATTGTCAGCGGTCGCGAAACTGGGCCTCGCGTTTTTCCGCAAAGGCCGCCATACCCTCTTTCTGATCCTCGGTCGCAAACAGCGACTGAAACAAACGGCGCTCGTAATTGAGACCCTCCGCAAGGCTCATCTCGAATGACCGGTTGACCGCATCTTTGGCCGCAATTGTCGCGATTTGCGATTTTTCGGCTATCTTTTCAGCGGCTTGACGGGCCTCCGCCTGCAATTTTCCTACCGGCACCACGCGGCTGACCAACCCGCAACGCTCTGCCTCGGCGGCGTCCATAAACCGGCCCGTCAGATTCATATCCATCGCCTTGGATTTTCCGACAAAACGCGCCAAACGCTGTGTGCCACCAATTCCCGCAATCACGCCAAGGTTGATTTCCGGCTGACCAAACTTGGCCGTTTCCGCCGCAATGATAAAATCACACATCATCGCCAATTCGCAGCCACCGCCCAGCGCATATCCCGCAACCGCAGCAATAATCGGCTTGCGGGTAGTGTTGAAACGGGTCGTCTCGGACGCGAAATAATTCTGTGTAAACATGTCGACAAACGACTGATCAGCCATTTCTGTAATGTCGGCGCCCGCAGCGAATGCCTTTTCAGACCCCGTCAACACGATGCACCGCACCTTGGGGTTGGCGTCGGCCTCTTCCAAAGCAGTGCAAACGTCGCGCATCAGTTGTGCGTTGATTGCATTCAGCGCCTTGGGGCGATTGAGTATGATCGTGGCCACCCAATCCGAGATATCGACGATGATCGTTTCAAAGGCCATGTGTCTGTCCAATTTGCCGCGTTTGAGGGTTAGTGATTGCGCAACCGCCGCGCAGGATCAAGCTATCTTTGGCATTGCGGACAAAAGAAAGATGACCGTCCCGACTGCACGATTCGGGTGATTTTGCTTTTACATGAGGGCGTTGGGCATGGATTTCCCTCCTGATCGTAAACTGCAAACCGATGCTGAAAGTATCCCAACTCGCCGCCCGCCTGGCGGTAATCCTTCAAAGATGACCCGCCAGCCTCGATCGCTTCGCCCAAAACATCGCGGATCAGCGGCACCAATGACGCGATACGCTTTGCGCTGATCTGCCCCGCCTTGCGTGCCGGATGTATCCCCGCACGAAACAACACCTCACACACATAAATATTGCCCAATCCGGCAACCACCCGCTGATCCAGCAGCGCCGATTTGATCGGCGTATTGCGCCCCTTCAGACGCGCCGCCAGATATGCCTCGTCAAATGCATTGCCCAAGGGTTCGGGGCCCAAATCGCGGATCAACCAGAAATCTGCCTCGGCCTCGGTTTGCATCAAATCCATCGCACCAAAGCGGCGCGCGTCATTAAACGTGACGCGCACGCCGCCCTGCATTTCAAACACAACATGGTCGTGCTTGGCCGCTGCGGGATGCGGGTGATAGAACTGGCCCACCCCATGCCCCGAAATCGTCATGCGCCCCGACATGCCCAGATGGATCAACAAGGTCTCGGCACTGTCCAGATCGGCAAGGATATATTTCGAGCGACGGCGCAGGCGCAAAATACGTTTGCCGGTCAGTCTTTCGGCCATATTTTCGGGGAACGGCCAGCGTAAATCGGGGCGATTGACCTGCGCCTGCGCGATGACCACCCCCTCCATCACGGGCACCAAGCCGCGGCGAACCGTCTCGACCTCTGGTAATTCGGGCATCGGACACTTTCTATAAGGTTCAGGGCGCGATATATGCCCCGTCAACGCCCTATAGTTGGGGGCATCGCAAAGGACGGCAAGCCCAGATGACCGACACGACCACACACTTTGGTTTTGAAACCGTGCGCGAAGACGAAAAAGCAGGGCGCGTGCAGGGAGTTTTCACCTCCGTGGCTAGCAAATACGACATCATGAACGACGTCATGTCCGTGGGCATTCATCGGATCTGGAAAGAGGCGATGATGGATTGGCTGGCCCCGCGTGCAGGGCAAAAACTGCTCGATGTGGCGGGCGGCACCGGTGACATCTCGTTCAAATTCCTCGAACGCGCCGGGTCCGGGCACGCCACGGTCTGCGATATTACTGAACAAATGCTCGTGGCAGGGCGCACACGGGCCGAAGCCGCCGCCATGTCCGATAGCCTGGATTGGGTGGTGGGCGACGCGATGGCGCTGCCTTTTGCGGACGCTACATTTGACGTCTACACCATCAGCTTTGGCATCCGGAACGTCACCCGCCCGCAAGAGGCCCTGAACGAGGCTTACCGCGTTTTGCGCCCCGGTGGGCGGTTGATGGTCCTGGAATTCAGCCAACTGCCAAACCCGATGATGCAGGCGGCCTATGACGCCTATTCATTCAATGTGATCCCGCGCATGGGCAAACTGATCGCAAATGACAGCGAAAGCTATCAATATCTGGTCGAATCGATCCGCAAATTCCCCGATCAGGACACGTTTCTTGGCATGGTAAAATCCGCAGGGTTCGAGCAGGCAAAATACCGCAATCTGTCGCTGGGCATTGCGGCGCTGCATTCGGGATGGAAACTGTAAGTGCGCGGCCCCCATAATATTATCCGCCTGATCCGCACCGGTGCCACCTTTGAGCGCACGGGTGCGATGAAAGTCGTGCTCGATGCTTTCGAGGCCCCAAAACTGATGCGGATCGCGATCCGCGGGCTTGTTTGGCCGTTTCAATGGCTCGGCTTCAAGGGCGACCCGTCCCTGCCCGCCGCCCCGCGTGCACTCAACGCGCTTGGTCCCGCCTATATCAAATTCGGTCAGGTTCTCTCGACCCGCCCTGATGTCGTTGGCAGTGATCTGGCGGTGCAGCTGCGGATTCTTCAGGACAGATTACCACCCTTTTCAATGGCCGCCGCAAAGGCAACCGTGCTGCACGAGCTAGGCAAACCGGTCGAGGCACTGTTCAGCAGCTTCTCCGAACCCGTTGCCGCCGCCTCCCTTGCCCAAGTCCACAAAGCGCACTTGATCGACACCGGCGATGCGGTCGCCGTCAAAATTCTACGACCCGGCATTGAACGGGCATTTCGCAAGGATATCGACGCCTTCTATTTCGCCGCGCGCGCCATCGAAGTGTTGTCACCGTCCTCGCGCCGCCTGCGCCCGATGGAGGTCATCGCTCATTTTGAAGGGGTCGTTGCGGGCGAGTTGGACCTGCGGTTGGAGAGCTCCGCGGCCTCGGAATTTGCCGCAAATACCGAAAACGATCGTGGCTTTTCGGTGCCCTGTGTGCGCTGGAGCATGTCATCACGGCGACTGATGACAATGGATTGGGTCGAAGGGCATAGCATTGGCGATAACGCGGCACTGGATGCCGCAGGCCACGATCGTGTGCAATTGGCCACGCGGGTCCTGCAACTTTTCCTTAGCCACGCGCTGCGCGACGGGTTTTTTCACGGCGACATGCATCAGGGAAACCTCAAGGTCGCTGAAAACGGCGATATCATTGCCTATGATTTCGGCATCATGGGGCGGATCGATGAATACACCCGCCGCGTCTATGCCGAGATCCTTTTTGGCTTTATCCGCAAAGATTACCAACGGGTGGCCGAAGTCCACTTCGAGGCGGGCTATGTCCCGCCGCACAAAGATGTCGATGAATTCGCGCGCGCGCTACGTGCCGTGGGCGAGCCAATTTTCGGAATGAACGCCAGCCACATCTCTATGGCGCGCCTGCTGTCCTATCTGTTTGAAGTGACCGAACGCTTTGGCATGGAAACGCGCACCGAGCTTATTTTGCTGCAACGGACCATGGTGGTGGTCGAAGGGGTCGCGCGGTCGCTTGATCCGCACATGAACATCTGGCAGGCCGCAAAGCCGACGGTTGAAGACTACATCAAAGAATCGATCGGACCCAAGGCACTGCTCAAGGATATGGTGAAAACCGCGCGCATTCTGGCCCGCTTCGGCCCGCTTCTGCCCGCAATTGCCCAATCGGCCCTCATCAATCAGAACAACCCGATACCGCCGGCACCACCAAAACAGAGCGGCGCAACACTATCATGGATGGCCCTGGGCGGCGTCCTGACTGCGGCAATCATTTGGGCCGTGCAATCATTTTAAAGATTGGGATCGCGCAGCGCGCTCACCTGGCTTGCCGCAATCGCCGCGCCTCCCTCGAGGATCAGAACCGTTTCCCCCCCTTGACTACGCACCTCGGTGATGGTGCTGTAAACATCAACCGGATCTTGCGCCAAGGCTTCCTCACCGACAAAACTCACCACTTCGAAACTATAAAGCCCAAGATCGCGCGGATAGCCGTTTGAATCCAAGCCGGACCACTCCACCGGCTCGGCACTCACCGGAATATCAAAGCGCTCGACCTCCAATCCCTGGGCATCGCTGACAACGATTTGCACACGGTCCGCGATGCTGGCGGGGTTCGGGGACAGCGTGATCGGATCGCCATCAAAATTTGCAGCAACCGGCGCGCGTGCCTCCTTGCCGACCCACCCCGCCATCTGCGCCATTCCATTCGTGCCCATCAAGGCCGTCAGCCCCTTGAGCAAATCATTGGTCTGCACCTGTTGCTCGACCCCCGAAAAGGTCGCCAATTGAATAGCGTAATCAGACGAATCAACCGGATTCAGCGGGTCTTGGTTTTGCATTTGCACGGTTAACATTTTAAGAAATGTCTCAAAGTCCGAACTGATTTCCTTATTGCTGGCAGTCGATTGGCTGGCAGCAGCCGAAACGCCAGATGTGGCTGCCATTGTTTGCGTAACATCCATAATCTATGTCTCCTTCAAAGCCTTAAATCCAAACCGCTTGTTTCAACCGCAGCGATCTGCGCCTCGGGAATATCTGCCTCGACAGTAGAAGCGTCTACACTCGCACTACCGGTTTCATCACTCTGTTCTTGGTCGCCCTGACTTCGGAACGAGAACCCGACATCGCCAAATCCCAACTGTCGAAGCTCTTGCGCCAACACCTCGATATGACGCCGCATCAGATCCTGAGTTTCCGGCCGCTCGGTCGTGATCGTAAGCGTCACAGCACCATCAGAGGTCGCCATCGCCAATTTAACCCGCCCTAATTCCTCTGGGTTCAGGATCATTTCTGTAACCCCGGCGGGGTTCTTTTGGACAGCAACCGCCATCTGTTGGGCCGCGGCAGTCGCGACTTGCACGGGCGGCGCAGTCTTCACGTCAATGCCGCTGACTGACGCGGTAGATACGCGCTCGCCACCACCTTGCAATGCACCTTCAAAGCCAAGCGCACCATCCACAGGCGCCAAAGCATCGCTTTTTGCCGCAATCGCGGTCTGCACCGGCGACGGCCCCAATCGTGGATCAGCTTGCAACCGGTCCCCTGTCACGACTTCGGAGGCCCCGCCGCGATCCCGGTTTGGCGGCGTGTCCGGCAGTTTAACCCCATCTGCGGTCCGGATCCGAGCGTCTTCTCTGGGCAAGGCGGCCACCATTTGTAGCTGCGCAGCGCCCTGCGGTACCGGCGATGGCGACAACTGCTTGGGTGAGCCGTCCAAAAGCAATTGCGCACTCGCAGTCTTATTCAAAATATCCTCTTGTATCAGGTCTGTCCCCTGAACCGATGCGAATGCCAACTTTCCATCCGCCTGAGCACCTACCGCGATATCGCGCGCCGCAGACGGGGTTGATGCCTCAAGGGTTTGCAGAGATTTTCCCCACCCTTGTGCGACAAAAGCCAACGGAATAGAGTCCACGCGCCCCGATAAAGCACCGCTTGTACCACTCGGCATTTGTTGGGCTGGCGGCGTTGCAAACAAAGGCGCAATACGTAAAGCCGCCAACTGCGGCACGGGCGGCCAAATACCCGATGGGTCCATTTCCGGTTCACTCCCGGCGTCGGACTCGAGGTCAGCAGCAACATCCAGACTGACCTCCTCGGCAGGCACGTCGACCGACACATCAGGCACCGCAACCTCCTGCACAGACGGCAAAGCTGCATCCCCACCGGCGCGACCTGCGACCTGCCTACCTGACGGCGAAAAGAAATCACTCATCACCTGTGCAAACCCGTCCGTTGCAACCGGCTTGGCAGGCGTCGCTTTTTGCCCCGGCCCCGCTTGGACTTCGGTGGACATAATAATCGGCATCGATTCTCCGCTTCAAAAAATTGTGCCCCACTTTTGCGCCAATATACTTACCGATTGTTTACCGGTTTGGATGCATGGTGAAAAAAATTGATGGAAACCGACAATGACAATGATCCCCGCTCTACCTGCTCCGCACCAAGTGGCGCGGCCTGAAACAGCGAATACGACCGATAAAAAACTGCTTGATGCCGCAAAAGAACTCGAGGCGACATTTCTTTCTGAAATGCTCAAATCCGCCGGTTTCGGTGCGCCACGGTCATCTTTCGGCGGGGGTGTTGGTGAAGACCGGTTCAGCTCGTTCTTGCGTGACGAACAGGCCCGCGAAATGGTCGAGGCGGGCGGAATCGGCTTGGCCGAAGCTCTATTTGAGGCAATGAAGGAGCGGATGGATGCATAAAAAATTCATCCAGCTTCTTGAGCAAGAACGGCTGGCCATTGTCACCGCGGATTTCGACAAGATTGATTCCCTTGCGTCGACAAAGCAGACTCTATTCGATCAGACACTTAGCCGGGTCAAAAACAAGGCCGCGCTTTCCGAAATTCACAATGCTCTACAACGAAACCAAGCCTTGTTCCTTGCCGCAATCGAAGGGGTTTCCGCCGCACGGCAGCGGATCAGCGCAATGCGTGAAGTCCGTGATAACTTGCGCATTTATGATCAATCCGGGCGCATTGCACAGGTCGCATCAAAGGCGCCAGACCTTAGTAAACGCAGCTAGCCCCGTAAATTGATTCAAATGCAATCTATCTTCAAAGCCGCCGTTAACGTCATGTTCAGCATCCCCCTCGCATCTTGCATTCAACCAGAACGGATACTCTGAACAACAATCAGAGCTGCAGTCAGAATGGCTTTCGACGCACAAACCAGCTGTTTGTGCATCCTTGAAAAATCCGGCGCAAAACGCGCCACCACAATTTAGAGGCCAAAAAAATGTCCAGTATTCTGACAAACAACAGCGCAATGGTTGCGCTTCAAACTCTCAAATCCATCAACTCCGATCTCGCGCAAACACAATCCGCCATTTCCACAGGCAAAACGATCGCTTCTGCGAAAGATAACTCCGCCGTTTGGTCAATCTCCAAGGTTATGGAATCCGACGTAAAGGGCTTCAAAGCAATTTCCGACAGCCTGAACTTGGGCAGCTCGACAGTTGCCGTTGCGCGTAACGCTTCCGAAACCGTCACTGACCTGTTGACCGACATCAAAGGCAAGATCGTCGCGGCGCAAGAATCCAACGTCGACCGGACGAAAATCCAAACCGATATTTCTGCGCTGCGCGACCAAATCACATCCGTCGTCGGCGCGGCACAGTTCAACGGGTTGAACCTGGTCAACGGCACCGAAACCACGGTCAATGTTCTCTCATCTTTGGACCGCGATTCGTCCGGCGGCGTCACATCCTCCAACATTGCCGTCGCAGCTCAAGACCTGTCTGTCGGATCATATAGCGCGAAAAACGTCCTTGCCGGCAGTGATAACGTATCGGCGAATGGCGATACCGCCGGCTTCCAGCTGGATAACGCCACCGGTACAGGCCTGATCGTCATCGACGACTCGGGTGCGGCATTTGCCGAAGGCGATTCCGTCTCCATTACAATCGGCGATCAAACCGCCAACTATACTGTCTCGGCCAGCGATGTCGCCGCCACAACAACTTCTGACCTTGTCGCGATCGGCCTCAAGAACGCAGTAGACGCCCTCGGAATTTCTGGTGTAACGGTTGATTATAACAGCGCTTCGCCTGGTCAATTGGCCTTTGCGAATGCGGGGACAGTTGACGTCGGCGTCAGCGCACAGTTCAGTAACGCGGGCGCTGGTGGCTTGGGCGCGTTGTCAGCAATCGATGTATCCACAGGCGCAGGTGCAACAGCCGCCCTTGGCAACATTGAAGCTTTGATCAACTCGTCGATCGATGCCGCCGCATCTTTCGGTTCGGTCCAGGGCCGCATTGAAACCCAAGCTGACTTCATCTCCCAACTTAGCGATTCCCTAAAGTCCGGGATCGGTTCGCTTGTTGATGCGGACATGGAAGAAGCCTCTGCGCGACTACAGGCTTTGCAGGTCCAGCAGCAGCTCGGTGTGCAATCCTTGTCGATTGCAAATCAGGCTCCGCAGTCGATCCTGTCACTGTTCCGTTAATGACTATCGAGGGTGTCGAAAAATTTGGCACCCTCACCTCATCCTCGCGGTAAAACCGCGTCTCGTTCCACATTGTCCCGGAAGGACCTCCCGTGAACGTCACAGAACAAGCCCGGCAAGCATATGCCCCAAAGCACTTCCCACTGCGCACGCCACGATCCGTCGAAGCAGAACTCATCAGCCAAGTGACAGCAAATCTAAAAAAATCGGCTTTGAACCCGCGCGAAAATTTCCCCGCACTTGTCGCCGCCCTGCACGACAACCGCAGACTTTGGACGACAATGGCCGCAGATGTCGCTGACAACCTAAATAGTCTACCCGCACCCTTGCGTGCGCAAATTTTTTACCTTGCAGAATTTACCGAACAACACAGCACCAAAGTGCTAAATGGCAAGGCCGACAGCGATGTCCTCGTCGAGATCAATACCGCAATTCTGCGTGGCCTTAACCAGATGGGAGCATCCTAATGTCCGGACTTGTTCTCAAACTGAACCCCAAAGAACGCGTTTTGGTAAACGGTGCGGTAATCGAAAATGGCGACCGACGCAGCCGCCTCTCTATTTTGACACCAAACGCCAATATTCTGCGCCTGCGCGATGCCATCCGCCCCGACGAAGTCAATACTCCTGTGCGGCGCGTCTGCTACATTGCGCAACTCGTACTGTCCGGCGATGTCAAAGAAGACGACGCAAGATTTCAAATTCTTCTTGGAATTGAACAGCTTAGCCAAGCACTTCGCGATGATGACAGTCGACAACTCCTTGATGCGGCCACTCATTCAGCGCAAGAAAATGATTTTTACCGCGTGCTCAAAAATTTGCGAACCCTTTTACCGCGGGAGGCGCGACTTATGGCCCCGTCGCTAAGCTAATGTTTCAGGCGATTCTCCCTTCAACCGGCTATATCGGTTGGCGCTTTCTGGAACGGTCACTTGAAACACAACAAGAGATCCTTTCAGAAAGCGCGCCCATTGCGCGCGCTACCGACTATTTTCGCGAAAAAATCGGCGCAATCACCTCCGCCAAGGACCTCGTTGCTGACCGACAATTGCTAACAGTTGCCCTTGGCGCCTTTGGTCTAGATGATGACATCGACAACAAGTTCTTCATTCAGAAAATTTTGAGCGATGGGACGACAGCGGATGACGCACTGGCCAACCGTTTGGCCGACAAAAGCTACGCGACTTTAAGCGCCGCTTTTGGGTTCGGTGACCCCGCTGGTCCACGAACTGGCCTGTCCAGCTTTGCGGAAACCATTGTAGCGCGGTATGAGAAAAAACAATTTGAGCGCGCTGTTGGTGAACAGAATAATGACCTGCGATTAGCGCTAAACATCAAAGACGGCCTAAAGGACTTAACCACACAGACACTGGGCGAAGACGCTAGATGGTTTTCCATGTTGGGAAATGGGCCGCTTCGTACAATCTTTGAAACCGCGCTCGGGCTTCCGTCGTCAATCGCACAAATCGATCTGGACAAACAACTAACCAGTTTTAAGGAAAGATCCGATGCGGTCTTTGGAACCGACAAGCTTGATGACTTCAATGATCCAGACAAACAGGAGGAATTGCTTCGCATGTTCCTCATACGATCTGAAGCGAACTCATTTTCGGGCATGTCGGGCAACAATATTGCTCTGACGCTTATGCAATCCGCCCCGCGACTTTTTTAGGATTCAAGGCCCATCCGTCGGGCGCTGCTTGGAGACAGCTTGCCTCAGCTTCGCAAAATGAGCTGTAATGCCGCGCGCATCAGACATCGCCAAAAATCCGTCGAGCGCAGGAAAACAGGCGATTGCCTTATCTGTTTCAGGGTCACTTCCCCCAACATAAAGCCCCGATTGAACCATTAAGGCCGCGCGATCATACTGTCCAAGTAGCCGCCTACCTTGCGCGATCAAACCATTTTCAAGGTCACTGGCCGCGTCGGGCAAGGAGCGCGAGACAGATCTCAGCAAATCAATCGCCGGAAACCGCCCTCGCTCGGCGATTTCACGATCCAAAACGATATGACCATCCAATACGCCACGCAACATATCCGCAACGGGCTCGTCCATGTCTGACCCCGCAACCAAAACCGAAAAAATCGCCGTGATATCTCCTTGTTCATCCGCACCTGGCCCCGCTCGTTCGCATAGCGCAGCAATCGCAGGCCCTGTTGACGCGGGGTATCCTCGTAAATTTGCGGCCTCGCCGCCCGCAACCGCTAACTCCCTGTGAGCTTCACAAAACCGCGTCACCGAATCGACCAACAGTAAAACCTGTTTGCCCGCATTTCGGAAATGTTCCGCGACAGCCATTGCCGCTGGAGCGCATCGCCTGCGCACCTGTGGCGCCTGGTCCGATGTCGCAGCAACCACCACCGTGCGCGCCATACCTTCCGCGCCTAAAATATCAGTCACAAAGTGCTGCAATTCACGGCCCCGTTCACCAACCAGCGCGATAACGATGACATCGGCTTGAACGGTTTGCGCAAGATTTCCCAAAAGTGTCGACTTTCCAACACCTGATCCAGCAAACAGCCCGATTCTTTGCCCTCTGACAATTGGTAAAAAAGTGTTGAAAACAGCCAAGCCGGTCTCCAAACGCTTCCCCAACTTTCGGCGTGCATGGGCGGGAGGCGCGGCGGCCTCGACCCGCATCGAAACCGAACCAGGCAACAGCGGGCGACCGTCCAAGGGGTTCCCGCTTGGGTCGACGACACGACCAAGCCAGTAGTCATTCGGTGCAAAATGAGCCTCTCCATCCGTGCGCACACGGTCACCGATTGCTACGCCAGACGCGCCTAACTCAATCAGAACAATGACATTTTCCATACTAAGTTTTACAATTTGTCCGATTCTAGCCCCATCATTTGCTTGCACGACAACCCGATCACCCAAGCGAACTTTTGCACCTAAACCTGCAACCTCAATGGTGCCACCCGAAATCTCGATGACTTGACCCATATCGAATTGCACCTTCTGACGGGCGATATGTTTGACGGCACATTCAATGAAATTTTGTCTCATTTTGATCCTGACTTGGTTAACTACAACCTCTTCTTAAGGAATTACCCTTAATGCTTTGTTGAAGCCAAATAGGGAGAACCCCATTGTATCAATCTTTAAGCATCTTTCAGACCGCCGGCGCGATGGCAAAGAACGCGGGCGCACGCCAAGCAATCATCGCACGAAATGTCGCGAATGCGGACACACCAGGGTATCGGGCACGAACAATTCCGGACTTTGCCAGTTCCTATAACGCCGCCCCTGCATCGCAGCTAAAAATGACCCGCGCGGGGCACTTGAGCCAAGGCGCAAACAATAGCGCGCCAGCAGAAACCTACACAACCGCTGAACCCGCCCCAAATGGCAACTCCGTCTCGATCGAAGAGGAAATGCTGAATGCAGTCAAAGTTTCAAACGAAAACACGCGGGCCATCGCCATTTACCGGCATGGCTTAAACGTGATTCGCATGGCACTGGGTCGATAAAATGACTGATTTTAGTGACGCATTATCAATTGCCGCGAGCGGTATGAAGGCACAGTCAGCGCGCCTTCGTCATGTATCCGAAAATATCGCAAATAGCGACACTCCGGGTTATCGGCGCAAGACTATCTCATTTAAGGAAACCCTGAAACAGGGCGAACAGACAGGTGCCGTTGCCGCGGGTCGCGTCCAATTGGATCAATCCGCGCTTACAAAAATATATGACCCGACAAACCCGCTTGCGGATGAAACCGGCAACTACGATGGCTCCAATGTGAAACTTCTCGTGGAGATTGCGGACGCTCGCGAAGCACAGCGCAGCTACGAAGCAAACCTCAAAATGTTCGATCAGATCAGGCAAATGTCGACTGCCCTGATGGACCTTCTTAGAAACTAAAGGATAGCTAGAATGGGTATTCAAACCAACCTTGTCGCTCAGAATTATGCCGCGGGCAAAACTGCGATGGCGCCGACAGAGGTCCCGGACAACGGGTTTGCCAATGTCGCACAAGATTTCTTGTCGACTCTGCAAAGTTCTGAAAAAACCGCCATGTCCACCATGACATCCGGCGCAGATCCCTTCACTTTGGTTCAGGCTCTCGCACAAACAGAATTGGCTGTGCAAACTGCGGTCACCGTTCGCGACAAAGTCGTCGAAGCCTACCAAGAAATTCTGCGTATGCCCGTGTAATGACCGAACCAGAATTTTATGACGTCATGCGCCAGGGGCTTTGGATTGCCTTTGTCGTATCGATACCGATCCTGACAATTGCCTTGGTTTCCGGACTTGTGATCGGCCTGTTTCAGGCCCTGACCTCGGTTCAGGAACAGACCCTGACTTTCGTGCCAAAGCTGGCAGGTATCATTGGCGTTTTCTGGATCACAATGGGCTTTATGTCCGAAACACTTGTCGGGTTCTTTCAAAACACCCTGATCCCGCTCATCGCAGGAGGATAACAAATGGAAAACGCCAGTTATGCCGGGATAACGCGCCAACAGGGCCTGATGGCCGAAATGCGCACAATCGCCAACAATATCGCCAATGCGTCCACAACAGGCTTCAAGGCCGAAGAGGTCATGTTTTCGGAGTATATCAAGAATCTCGGCGGCGATTTCCCCTCGCTCTCCATGGCAACGGCAGAGGTCCGGAACACAGTTCAAACACAAGGCGGTTTGGCACGAACGGGCGGTCCCTTTGACCTCGCAATAGAAGGTGACGGCTTCTTTTTGGTTGAGACGCCAAATGGCGAACGGTTGACTCGCGCGGGGTCATTTACCCCCAACGGCGATGGTGATCTTGTGACAATGGACGGCTACCCTGTGCTGGATGCAGGTGGCGCGCCGGTATTTATCCCGCAGGATGCTGGCGAAATCGGTATCGCCCCTGATGGCACAATCAGCGCGGGCGGCAATCCGGTTGGTCAAATCGGTCTGGTTCTCCCTGCCGATCCCCTCAAAATGACCCGTGAAGGTGGAACGCTTTTCAATCCACAAGGTGGATTCGATGCGGCCACCGATGGCCGCATGATGCAAGGGTTCCTCGAACAATCGAACGTCAATCCAATCATTCAAATCGGGCGCATGATTGAAGTTCAGCGCGCCTATGAACTCGGCCAAAGTTTTATGGAAAAAGAAGACGAACGCATCCGCGGCGTTATCCAATCCCTTAGCCGTTAACCAATAGGAGACACTCCAATGCTTGCTCTCAAAATCGCAGCCGCTGGCATGACCGCTCAACAAACGCGGGTCGAGGTCATTTCAAACAATCTCGCGAACATGAATACCACTGGCTATAATCCACGCCGCGCCGAATTTGCGGACCTTCACTACCAACAGGTTACGCGACCGGGCACGATCAACGCCTCTGATGGGACGGTTTTGCCCACAGGCGTTCAACTCGGCCTCGGTGTTCGGACCAGCTCCATTTCTGTTATGCTAAGCCAAGGCGCACTTGCGCAAACCGGCGGTGATCTTGACCTTGCCATCGAAGGAAAGGGCTATCTCGAAGTCACAATGCCAAATGGTGCGGCCGCGTTCACGCGTGACGGTGGCCTCAAGCGCTCAGGCGATGGCCTGATCGTGACATCAGACGGCTTTCCTGTGGTCCCCGACATCACCATTCCGGACGACGCAAGGTCCATTTCGATCAACGCCGAGGGCGAAGTCTACGCCTATTTCACCGACCGCGTGCAACCAGAATTATTGGGCCAATTTACCATTTCCGGCTTTACCAACCCCAAGGGCCTAGAGGCGATCGGCTCCAATCTGTTCCTCGAAACACCCGCCTCCGGCCCATCTAATGTGACAACACCCGGCCAAGACGGCCTGGGCGTTTTGCGGCAAGGATACCTCGAGGATAGTTCGGTCGACCCTGTGCGCGAAGTGACCGACCTGATCGAAGCACAGCGTGGCTATGAGCTAAACTCGAAGGTCATCACCGCCGCAGATCAAATGCTGGGATCAATGGTGCAGATCCGATGATCCGCCTGATATTTCTCTTGGGCCTACTTGCGTCACCCGCCATATCCCAAACGGTCGTGGCGGCACGTACCATTCCCGCCCAAACCTTGATCGGGCCAGAGGATCTGGCTTTGCGCGACGGGACAGTCGTAGGTGGTGAATCTGATCCCTTGCTTTTTGTGGGTATGGAATCGCGCGTCGCACTTTATGCAGGGCGCCCGATCCGGGCGGCTGATGTCGGTTTTCCGGCTGTTATCGAGCGCAATCAGATCGTGCCGCTTCTGTTCAAACGCGGCGGTGTGACTATCGCCACCGAGGGGCGCTCTCTTGGCCGCGCCGGCCCCGGCGAAACTGTCCGTATCATGAACCTTGCATCCCGCTCGACCGTTAGCGCCCGCGTCGGCGCAGATGGCGTTGCCTACGTGTCCCAGTAAGGAATTTCCATGCGATTTTTCATTCCGATATGCCTTCTTTTTTTCGCCGCTTGCTCTAGCACTCCTCTGGGAAAACCGCCCGAGCTGACGTCGATTCAAGCGACAGCCGACCGAGCAGCAATGGTCACTTATGGGCTGCCAAATACCGTGCAAACAGCCAGCCTTCCAGTTTCAGCAAGGTCTTCACTTTGGACCAAAGACCGCGCATCTCTGCTTGGCGATCGACGAGCCATGCAGCGTGGCGACATCCTGACCATCGTAATCGAAATCGATGACCGCGCCGAGATTTCGAACTCGAGCGAGCGGTCGCGCTCTGCGGATCAACAAATGGGAGTGCCGCAACTTCTTGGTTTTCCGCAACGTGTCGATGGGCGTCTACCCGACGGCGCCACAATGTCCAGCGCGGTGCAGCTCGACTCCAGCAGCTCCTCTGCGGGCAACGGATCGGTGCGACGCAATGAAAAACTTACGCTTCGGGTCGCCGCAACAATCATGGATGTTTTGCCCAACGGGGTGATGTCGATTGCCGGACAACAAGAGGTGCGCGTCAATTTCGAACTTCGCGAACTCTTGGTCAGCGGTTTCGTGCGACCCGCCGATGTCACACGACAAAACGAAATCACATATGACAAAATCGCATCGGCGCGCATTTCCTACGGCGGCCGCGGTCAAATTACCGACATGCAACAACCCCGTTATGGCCAACAAGCCCTGGAATCAATTTTACCGTTCTAATTAACCCAAGGACACCAAAATGAAGAAAATTTTCCTTCCGCTTATCCTGCTTCTCATTGGTGTCGGCGGTGGTGTCGGCGCGGGGCTGTTCCTGCTACCCAATGAACCCGCGTCGGATAAAAACGATGTCGCAGTTGCCTGTGCCGAGCCTGCCTCGCCCGATCACATCCCAAAAACAGACATCGCCGTTGTCGATAGCAACGGCGACCCGATCATCAACGAATTTGCCAAGCTCAACAACCAATTCATTGTGCCGATTGTCGAAGACGGGATTGTCAGCGCAATGGTTGTTATGGCACTGAGCATCGAAGTCGCACCAGGTAATAAAGAGTCAGTTTTCCTTGCCGAACCAAAGCTGCGCGACGCATTTCTACAGGCCATGTTTGATCACGCTAACATCGGCGGCTTCTCGGGCAACTTTACCAGCGCACAAAACCTGCGCCCCCTACGAGAAGACCTGATGCGTCGCGCAAAACAAATCATCCCAGGCATCGCAAAAGATGTCTTGATCATGGATATCGTTCGTCAGGACGTATAATCATCTTTGCGAACCGCCTTTCGCTTTGCAATCGCCGCCCGCGCCTTTTCAAGAGCAAGCACAGCCTGATCACGTCCGAACGCGCGCCGGGCTGTTTGCTTGCAATGGTCCTGTTTTACCAGACACTGCGCCAATTCACGGTTGATCAACCGCCGGCGCTGCTCCACCCAGACCAACCATTGACCATCAGCTCCGGCAACAAGCGCGGTATCTGCTTGATCCAATATGGCCTCCGCCCGATTACTTCGCGACTGCTCCAGCGACTTCAGTGTCGCCCGCAACTCCACTTCCCGGGCCTTCGCCACGGCCAATTCGTTCTGCGCCGCTTGAAATGCGGCATCTGTCATCCGCGCAAGCTGCGCCAAATCTCGCTTCAAACTCATCGACGACGCGCCTTATCTCTCATGCTTTCCGCAAACCTGATCGCGGCCGCAACCGCCGCATAACTATCCGGCGCAATCTCGGCCCCGATATCCACGGTCGCAAATAGAGATCGCGCAGTCGGTGGATCCGAATGGATCGCGATACCATGCTCCATCGCGCTTTCACGGATACGCGCCGCAATTTCGTCAACGCCTTTGGCAACGCAAACGGGCGCACCAATCGTGCTACGGTCCCATTTGAGCGCAACAGCATAGTGGGTCGGGTTAACAATCACGACGTCTGCGGTCGGGACATCCGCCAACATTTGGTTCATCGCAATTTCGATGCCCTTTTGGCGCCGCTGCTGCTTAAGCATGGGGTCGCCCTCGGATTGCTTCATTTCATCCATCATTTCTTTGCGCGACATCCGGTGTTTGCGGTGATGCTCTGCGGTTTGCCAAACGTAATCAATAAGTCCGATCACTGACGCAATGGCCAAAACGATGAGCATCAATCCAGCGGTCAATCGACCCAATTCGACCACGACCATGCCGGGCTCAAGATACATCGTCGCGACAATTCGGTCCATTTGGCCCGCCACGTAAATCCCCAGAACGGCGCCATAAATCGATAGCTTGGTAAAGCTTTTGACAAACTCAAAAATGCCCTGACGCCCAAACTTGTTCTTTACTCCCGAGATGATTGAAATCCGCGAAGCCTTAATCACTAGCTTTTCGGGTGCAAAAACTATGGCACGCTGCGCGAGGATCGTAAGCAAAGCCAGCGCCGCAGGAATAAGAAACCAGGGCATCATATTCACTGCAACGGAACCCATTATTCCAATCAACAACGGACTGGGGTTTCCCGAAAACATTGCAACGTCCAATGCGTCGGCTTGATCCAACAACGTCTTGAGCGCAGACCCGACCCCGATCAACGTCGTCCCGCCCAATGCTGCGACAGTAATCACCATTCCGGCGTAACTGGCGGCCGTGGTCAGATCGTTGGATTTGGCAATTTCACCCTTCTTGCGGGCATCATCCAACTTCTTCTGGCTCGGCTCAAATTGCTTGTCTTCATCTTCCTCACTCATCAGCGCACCTCGAACGGGGCGGCAAGAAAATCCCCAAAAGCGGTCATCCAAATAGCCAAAAGAACAGGCGTCGCAATGAGCATCATGATCATTCCCCCCGCTGTAATCGCAGGTGCCCCGATAAAGGACACCAACAATTGCGGCATCGCGCGGTTGATCACGCCCAACGTCACATTATAAATCAAAGACGCCACAACGAATGGAGCCGCAAGGGTAAAGCCCAACGCAAAGGTGCGCGAAACTTCTTGCACCCCGACCGTCATCATCAACTCCGGGGCGATCAAAACCCCAAAGGGCAACATTTGATAACTTTGCAGCATATACGCGGCGAACCGGACGTGAAGCCCAAGTATTGCCGCAAGCGCCAATCCCCCGACCACGAAAAACCGCCCCATTGCGGGCAACGGATCGACGCCCGCCGTGCCACCGAAAATCTGAGAAAGCGATGTCGACTGTGCCGCGATCGAGCCCGCAATCTGTAAGACAAAGACAAAAAACCGTAGCCCCAATCCAAAAAACAACCCTGCAAAGACCTCTGGCCCCAGCAATTGCACCGCGCCGATCAGCGAAACGGGTGCCGGCCCAATCGAAGTCTCTAAAGCTGGCGCCACAATCGCTGTGAAGGCAAGGGTCACCCCCAAACGCAATCGCAACGGAACTGATTGCTCGCCAAAAATCGGCAAAACGGCCATCATCGCCCCAACTCGCACGAACACCGCAAAGCCAAGCCAAAGCAGTGACTGGGCGATTGGAACGAGACTGGCGAGATCGGCGATCATGCGACGGGCACCAACCCTACCAATGCCGGTCTCGCATCAATGCCGATTTCCTCAAAAGACAGAACTGGATTCATGATACCTTTCGCCGTCATCACCGTCCGCAAGAAACGCCGTCGTCGCATTGATGTCACGACGGCCGCATAGGTTCCAGCACTTGCAGCCTGGCCCAATTTAGCCGCAATGCCGTCGGCCAATGCGTTAAAACTATCCGGAGGCAATGCAACGTCGCCGGAGCCACGGTCAGACCGAATTTCATAGCTCGCAAATGTATCCTCCCATTCTGGTGCAAGCTGAACCAATGGAATTGTGCCGTCCGGCCTGCGCATTTCTGCAACCAACTGGAAGCCCAATCTTTGCCGGACGTGTTCTGTGATGCCCTCAACATTTTGATGAAGCTGTCGACCCTCCGAAACGGCCTCGAGAATCAGCGCCAAGTTTCTCACCGAAACACGCTCCTCAAGAAGCAATCTGAGAACTGCCAGCAAAACATCGATAGGCACCTTGTCAGGAATTAACTCGTCCAAAAGCTTCCGATTTGCGTCTGCCCTGTCCGGATCTGTCAGGTTTGACATTTCGCTTAACCGGCGCCGCAGCGCCTTGTGCGTCATCAGCCTTGGAAAGTTTCGCTTCACGACCTCTAGCAAGTGTGTCGCCAAGACTTCCGTTGGCTGGACTGTTGTCAGACCTGCAAGCGCCGCTGACTCCTGTGCCGAAGTCGGAATCCAGCGGGCAGGCGCGCCATAAACCGGTTCGCTTACGTTATCACTAGGTAGGTCGACATCCGCATCATCACTCAATAACGCCAAGATGCGATTCGGCACCAAACGGTCGCGGACCTGCTCGACCCCATGAACACGAACGACATAAAAACCAGACGGCAACGACGCATTGTCTGTGAGGCGAATTTCTGGCAACAGTACTCCAAAAGCCGTTGCGACGTGGTTTCGCATGTTCGCGATCCGAGCATCCAAGCCGGTGCCGGGATCGAGCACCATTTCGACAAGATCGGGCGCAAATTCGACATGAATATCATCGAGATCCAGCATGTCACCCATCGACGCCTTGGCCGGCGCCGTCGCTTTTGGCATATTTTGAATTTCAGCAGCCTCAGATTCTCGTTTTGAAGCTTTGCTCATAGCAAACGCACAACCACCCAGCGTAATCGAACCAAGTATAAATGGCAGAAATGGCAAACCTGGAACCAGCGCAAACAGCCCCATAAGGATCGCAACCGTGGTCAAGGCTGCCGGATGACGCCCCAGTTGCGCCACCAGCGCAAGGTCGGTCGCACCCTTCGCGCCACCGCGGGCCAACAACAATGCCGACGCAATTGAAATGATGACGGCCGGAATTTGCGAGACCAGACCGTCACCCACGGTCAAAATTGCGTATGTTTCAAATGCCTGCCCAATCGGCATCCCTTGCATGGTCACGCCAATGATCAACCCCATAATCAGGTTGAGGGCCGTTATCAAAAGACCCGCGATTGCATCACCTTTTACAAACTTGGAAGCCCCGTCGAGGGACCCGAAAAATGTTGTTTCCGCCTGCTCTGTTTCACGACGAATCTTGGCTTCAGCATGGTCAATAGCACCCGCCGACATATCCGCGTCGATAGCCAACTGCTTGCCGGGCATTGCATCCAGCGCAAAGCGTGCGCCAACTTCGGCCATCCGAGTTGCGCCCTTATTTATCACTACAAAATTGACAATCAAAAGAACGCCAAAAACAACCAAGCCAAGTAAAACATTGCCACCCATAACGAACATTGCGAAGCCTTCGATGACATCTCCAGCAGCATTCGTTCCGGTATGACCTTCTCCGATAATTAACTTGGTTGACGAAACATTCAGCGACAAACGCAACATCAGTGACGCCAACAATACCGTCGGAAACGCCGAGAAATCCAAGGGGCGTTCGATAAACAGCGTCACTGTGAACATTAAGATTGCAAGGGCAAATGACGCCGCCAACCCGATATCCAAAACCCAAGCTGGGACTGGCAAAATCATCATCACGATAATCGCCATCAGTGCGAGTGCCAATAAAATTGTTGGTTGGAATATTCTCCCGAAAACCGCTCTATCCATGCTCAAATATCAACTCCAATATTCAAACTATGAGCAAATCTTTTCCCGAAACAAGCACTCCCTCTCAAATCAAAAAAGCCGCTATCTCTACAATCTTTAGAGACATCATGAACCAAGCCAACCAACATATTTGCGCGCCTTCTGCTGCGATATGGTTAACTTTTAGGTTCTATTGATTTACAAAGAGTAAGCGGCAAACGATTATTCTGGGACTGCCTCAAATCTTGATAATATTTCGTCAAGCAAGTTACGCATATCCGCACTTTGCGCCAAGAGACGCCGGCCATCTGCAAGTGGCTGCTCACCACCCGCCGGAATATTCACCTCTGATAGCACTGACCGCGAAACGTCCTGCAATAGCGTGTCGTCTCCCTTTGCAAGCTGGGTCCAATTCCCCATTCTCCAATCATTACCCTGCGCGACTGCAGATATTGTATCTTGGCCCGCAAGGACAAGTTCGGCCTGGCTGCGGATTTTCTCCGCGCGCGCGGTGGTCAGACCAAGCAATTCGCCGATTGCCGCCTCGGGATCACCAATTTCCAACGCGGCAGAAGATCGTAAATAACGCCGCTCCATCATTGCACTTCCAACCGCCTGGCCTGCGATGATTTCCATGGCACGTTCTGGCAACCCAAGCATCAAAAGCCTGGACGCAACTGCGTTTTCCGCCTCCGGGTTCACCGAATTCATAGTTGCCGAAAACGCCAATTCAAGAAACGCAGTATCCTCATAACCTGTCTTTGCGGCAATTAGAGTTATAGCCGAAAGTTGGTGACGGCCCGGATGGGCGGCATATC
>TARA_R110002167_G_scaffold310429_1_pt1 | contig 56714 bp, 48 predicted proteins | sample TARA_R110002167 | Tara Oceans TARA_R110002167 (sample SAMEA4398238) | marine metagenome | biome: Polar Biome; feature: [MES] marine water layer (ENVO:01000295) within the mesopelagic zone...; material: water (ENVO:00002006), including particulate matter (ENVO:01000060) such...
TCGATATTCTTTTTCATTAATTCGACCATGCTCTTCACCTAAGCTATTAAAATAATTATATTTTAATAGCTTAGGTGAATAATCCGAGTGTTTTTATTGTCATTGAGTATAAACCAAACAGAAAAATAAACAATTTGTCAGACTATGCTTTAATAATGACATAACAAGCTGTTTTATATTAACTTTATATTTGTTGTTAAATTACAAATATAAAATTTATGTCATAGTATGCTTTCAGCGACAACAGGGCTGGGCAGAAGTCACTTTAAGGCTAATTAAACTTTAGGTATCGCTTGATTAACATAAACATCAAAACGATTTTTTTTCATTTTTATCGAGGTACTTGGTTTTATATTCTTTAGTGATGGAGAGCTTAGTGATGCACAGCTTAGTGGCGGTGCGTAGCTCGGGCGTTTTACCACAACGCGGTATTTTGCTAAAGCTAATGCAGGTGCTAATAAAGCATCAGCGTCTAGGTCTTCACCCACTAATGATTGAAATACGCGCATTTCTTTTTTTACCGCGGCTGATTTTTCGCGATGTGGATACATAGGGTCAAGATAAACTACGTCTACTTGTTGTGCTAAGTTCATGTTTTCAATGGATGATGCATGCACTAATTTCATTCGATTCGCTATTTCACTAACGTCACTATTGAGTTTGGCTCGTTCTAATCCGTCATCTAATAAGGCCGCAACTACCGGCATGCGCTCCATTAAGGTTACTTGACAGCCTAAACTTGCCAGCACAAAAGCATCACGGCCTAGCCCTGCTGTTGCATCTAAGATATGAGGGGTGAAACCATGTTTTAGGCCAATGGCCTTGGCGATGTCTTGACCTCTACCACCACCAAATTTTCTTCGGTGTGCCATAGCACCTTCAACAAAATCGACTTTAATGCCGCCGAGTTTAGGTTCGTCTAACTTTAATAGCTCTAATGCCTGTTGATTAAGCTGTAATAAAAAGTTTAATTGCGACTGTTTATTTGCAGAGGCAGCATCACCGATATAGTCAAAATGCCATTTTTTGGCGATAAGTTTACAACGATCGTTGTCGATAGCATCACAATAGGCAACCGCAATATTTTTATGGTGTGAGTCAATCATTATGCCTGCTCAACATGCACATAATTATCGCCACTAGCAAAAGCAATTAAACGACTAAGCTGAGTGAGGCTGTAACCTGACTCTTGTTGTAGTTGATTAAAATAGGCTTGAATAGCGGTTAAGCTTTTTTTACTTTGTAAGCCACCATCAATAATTTTTTGTGCTCTGAGATAGCCTTCAACGTCTGAGCTTAGAATAAACGTATCTTTACCTAGCAAGCGCAGTGCATATGGGCCGGTGTTACCACCTAAACGCTGTCCCTGTTTTTTCAAAAAAGCCCATAAGCCGATAATATCGCTACTTGGCCAGTCGGCAATAAATTGTGCAAAACTCGTGCTGTGCTCAGTTTGATGTTCGCTCTGATGGTTGTAAATCATTTGTGCATTGGCTTGAATGGTTTTAACTTTGTTGTAATTTCGAATGATTTTAGGATCAGCGGCTTTTTTCTCAAGCATCTCTTCCGGCATCATCAGAATTTTTTCAATATTGAAATTAAAAAAGCTTTCTTCAAAATCAGACCATTTATTTTCTACAACACGCCAAACGAAGCCTGATTTAAAAATTTGCTTGGTAAATGCAGACAAAATACGATCATCCGTTAGCTTGGCAACATTTTGCGTAGCAGCGTTATCGGTCAGTAATTTTTTACCAACAATTTTTTGTCCAAGTAATAATTCCAAAGCCTGCGCGCCGCCTTTTCTTATCGCGGCACGTTGGTATAAATGGCTAAACTTTTCTGTGGTACTAGTCGTTGTGTTTGTCTTTGTAGTTGTGCTTATAGTTGTAGTCATCGCTTATGCTTCAATACCACTGTGACGTAATAACGCTTCTATTTCAGGTGCTCTACCTCTGAACGCTTTAAATAACTCGCTAGGCTCTTCACTACCGCCTTTTTCAAGAATGTTGGTTAAAAAAGCGTGCCCAGTATCGGTGTTAAAAACACCCTGTTCTTCAAATAATCCAAAAGCATCGGCGGATAATACTTCTGCCCATTTGTAGCTGTAATAACCTGCCGCATAACCACCTGCAAATATATGGCTAAAACCGTGCTGAAAACGATTAAAATCAGGCGCTTTAACTACCGAATATTGATCGCGAACTTGGTTTAAGGCTTGCTGGATGTATAGGTTGTTATTTTCAGCGTCAGGGTTATAGTTAGCATGCATGGTAAAATCAAAAATGCTGAATTCTAACTGACGCAACATTTGCATGGCTGATTGAAAGTTTTTCGCGGCAAGCATTTTATCAAGCATTGCTTGTGGTAATGGTTCGCCCGTTTCAAAATGACCCGAGATAAAGGCTAACGCTTGTGGTTGCCAGCACCAATTTTCTAAAAATTGACTTGGTAATTCAACTGCATCCCAAGGTACGCCGTTAATGCCCGACACTGCACTAACATTAATTTGTGTTAGCATATGGTGCAAGCCATGGCCAAATTCATGAAAAAGCGTGACCACTTCATCATGGGTAAAGAGTGCTGGCGTATCTCCAAGCGGACCATTGAAATTACAGGTAAGGTAAGCAACAGGATATTGGATCATACCGTTAGGTAATTGATGACGCCCTACGCATTCATCCATCCAAGCACCACCACGTTTTTTCGCGCGCGCGTATAAGTCTAAATAGAAGCTTCCACGTAGCTCACCTGCGCTATCGAAAACATCATAAAAAGCGACGTCTTTATGCCATGTATCAACATTGGTGCGCGCTTTAATATTCAGACCAAATAATTTGTGTACTACGTCGAATAGGCCATTAACAACTCTATCTTTAGGAAAATATGGGCGTAATTCTTCGTCAGAAATAGCATAACGATTGTGTTTTAGTTTTTCGCTGTAATAAGCAAGATCCCAAGCTTGCAACGCTTTATTCGATTCTTTGTTAGATTTTTTATTAGCAAAAGTTTGTGAGTACTCACTCATCACAAAGTCTTTTAATTTTTTAATGTCTTGTTCACCTTGATGTTTAGATTTTACCGCAAGCCCTTGCAAAAAGTTCATCACTTCTTCGCTACTATTGGCCATTTTTGTCGCCAATGATTTTTCGCCATAGTTCTTAAAACCAAGCAAATTAGCCAATTCGTGACGTAATGCTAAGGTTTCATCCATGATGGCGCTATTATCAAATTCACCCGCATTCGGTCCTTGATCAGAAGCGCGAGTAACAAAGGCGCTATACATTTGTTCGCGTAAATCACGGTTGTCACAATAAGTCATTACCGGTAAATAACTGGGGAAATCGAGGGTAAATAAATAGCCTGTTTGCGCTTTGCTTTTTGCTAATGCTTTGGCGGCTGCAAGGGCGCTTTGTGGTAAACCCGCCAATTTTTTTTCGTCAGTAATATTGACGGTAAAGGCATGGGTTGCATCTAAAACATTATTGCTATAGCTTGAGCTCAAGTCTGATAAACGGCTAACAATTTCGCCATAGCGTTTTTTATCTTCATCATTTAACGCGATACCTGATAATTTAAAATCACGTAGTGCGTTGGTAATAACTTTTTGCTGTGCGGTATCTAATTTATCAAATAGTTCGCCGTCTTTTAAGCTTTTATAGGCTTGATACAAGCCTTGGTGTTGTCCAACAAAAGTGCCATATTCAGATAATAATGGCAAACAAGACTCATAAGCCTCACGTAATTCATCACTACTAACCACTGAATTCATATGAGAAACAGGCGACCACAATTTTGACAAAACATCGTCTACTTCATCAATAGGGGTGACTAAATTTTCCCAAGTGAAACAGTCATTGGTTGATAATACTTTTTCAATAATTCCTTTACAGTTAGCTATGGCTTGCTCTACAGCGTGCTTTATATGTTCTGGTTTTATTTTTGAGAAGGCAGGTAAAGCAAGTGTTTTCACTGTTTGCGGTAATAAGGGGTTAGTCATAGTAGGCATAAAATAAATGAACGATACTAAACTATGTGATGGCGAATCTAGAATATTCAAGAGAAGTTGCCATAGCAATGAATAATTAGCGGTATTTGTTTTTTTGTTATTAGCAAACATTTTTATATAACTGTTACAATAAAACAAATTATATGTAGTATTTTCTTTGCAGTTATCAATGAAAGTTGAAAAAAACCGATGATATTTAGAATTAAACTCATTCTACTGATTTTCCTTATTAGCTTGATAAGTCAAATTAAGTTAGTAACCGCGAATAGTAATATACAAAACTTATTTTTAGAGCAGCTATCCGTTGAAGAAGGCTTGTCGCAAGGCACAGTTAACTCAATATTAGCTGATCAAAGTGGCTTTATTTGGTTAGCCACTGATAATGGAATAAATATCTATGATGGCTATTCCTTCAGGCAACTTTCTGGGCCTAACAATAGTTTTATTGACTCAAGTGTTTATTTTGTAAAACAAGACCGCTTAGGCTTTGTTTGGATAAATGTTGACAAGGGGCTTTATCGCTATCAACCCAAAACTAATCAATATCAATTAATTTTAGTTAATAATCCTGAAAACTATGGCCATTATGTTGTAGATGTTACTAAAGGTAAAAATAGCAATAATGAACCGGGCTATTGGCTAGCAACGAGCAAAACCATTAGCTTTTATCATGCAGATAAAGCTGAATTCCAAGTTAAAGTAGACTTGTCAAAAGAGCTTCCTGAAAAAAATAATATTTTTCAAATTAAATATCACCAGCAAGTTTTATATATTAGTACAAGAGTTGGCGTGTATGCGTATCATGTATCACTAAACAAATGGCGTAAATTACCAAGCTTGTCTGCCAAAACTGTCTCAGAAGATATTAATGTTGTCGAAGCGAATAAAATTTTCACCCTGTATATAAGTGAACAGAAAAACTTATATATGGGAACAGGTGATGGCGTATTTAGCCTTAATATAGAAAACATAATAGACTATATTCAAAGGAAAAAAGTTCAAGGGCAAGCAGATGTTGAAGATTACGAGTCTGTATTTAAAAATCTATCTGTGTGGCAGTTTTTATCTGTAGATAATCAACTCTATGTTACTAGTGATAAAGGATTGCACGTAATTGACACCACCAATCAACAAGGTAAGTTTCTCTTTGGCCTTAGTGATTATTTTGCAAATATTGCTAATAATGAAATTATCTCTATTGCTCAAGATAATAGTGGCGTTTTTTGGCTTGGTTCGCAGTCTACTGGCGTTTATTTATGGGATCCATCACGCGAGCTCATTAAAAATTATCGTTATAAAAAAAACGCACCCAATAGTTTAAGTGGTAACTCAGTTTGGGCAATAAAAGCAGCGCCAACTAAACCTCAAAAAATGTGGGTTGGTACGAGTAAAGGGCTGAATTTAGTCGATCTTAAAAAAAACACCGTTGAGCAACATGCGGTAACACTTAAAGCGGATGAACAACTTAGTGAAATCAATATAAACAGTATTTTAGCATACAAGGATGATCTTCTATTATTGTCGACCACTAAGGGAATTATTTTTTATGATACAGGCTTAAAGCAAGCTACTAAATTATCTTTTGATGAAACAGTAACCGCGATATTGGCCAAAGATCATTATTCAGTTCACTTACAAGACAAACGTTATCTTTGGTTAGTATATGATGAAAAAACGGCCATGATAGACTTGCAAACGGGACAACTTGATACGCTAAGTGAGTTAGGAAAAGCTGTTCCTCAAAATACCATTTTCAGTTTTATGGGAAACCTTCCCAATAGCCAAACCATGCTAATTACCACCAATGATACACTCTGGGGCTATGATTTAGGCACAAAAAAAACAGAACTACTCTATCAACATCCTGATGTATTGGTTGATGAATGGGCATCATTTGATAGTTGGATTATTGATAAAAACAATGTTTTTTGGCTTAGTTATCCAACAAAAGGGTTGGTTGGTTTAGCGTTTCCATCTTTTGAGCCAAAATATTTTTATCACAGCAAGAACTCAATCATTGATAATAATGTTTACAGTTTATTAACCGACAATGATGGCGATGTTTGGTTTTCTACCCACAAAGGTTTGTTTTTATTAAATAGTGACAATCAGCATTTACGTAGTTTTACTATTACTGATGGTTTAGCTGCAATGGAGTTTAATTCTGGGGCGGGATTTAAGTTAGCTAATGGCTATTTAGCTTATGGTTCGATGGAGGGCGTCAGTATTTTTGACCCGCGCGACTTAAAAAACAAGCACTTAAATGATCAAATAAATATTTATGTTACCGCCATTGATGTGTTATCTAGACAGTTAGAGTTACCTTTACTTATAGATCAACATGAAGATGTTATGTTGAACTATGACGATGTTGGTATTCGTTTTGACTTTTCAACACTGTCTTATGCTGATAGACGAGAAGCTATTTATGAATATAAATTGACGGGTAATAGCAAGGTTAGTTATCCCCCAACAACCGAAAATAGAATTACTTTTCCAAGTTTGTCCTCTGGTACTCATGTTCTGTCTGTGCGAGCAAAATCACCAGTGACGGGTGAATATTCAGTCACGCAAAAAATTAACATTATTGTCAGTTATGCCCCTTGGAAGTCACCATTAGCCTATTCAATTTACGCACTATTTTTACTTACATTGATCTTTGTATGGTTACAGCGCCGCAATAAGCAAAAAAAACAGCTATTAGCTGCTCATGAGGAGGTTAAGTTTAGAGAAAATCGCCTTCAATTAGCCTTGGTCGGTAGCAACAGCGAAGTATGGGATTGGCAAGCCAAAGACAACTTGATGTTTGGTAAGCGCATTGCTCAAGAGTTATCTTATGTCGATTTAGCCACTGCGCATACCTTTGAACAACATGTTGAGTTAATTCATCTTGATGATAAAGAAAACTTTCTAACACAGTGGCGTTTGTTTGTTGATAAAAATGATCTTGATGAAACCTTTTCATGCACTTATCGACTAAAACATGCAGAGGGTCATTGGCTTTGGTACAAAGACCTAGGGAAAATAGTCACCTTAGATCATCAAAATAAGCCAAGCAGAATTACAGGTGCTTATACCAATATTACTAAAACTCGCGCGGCAGAGGTACGCAGCCAGTACTACGGCGAAGCATTTAAGCAAACCAATGATTGGGTGCTTATTGTTAATGATGACTTTACGCGTATTACCGCTAACCAATCTTTACGAAATGTTTTTGAGTTATCTGATGAAGACTTTAGTTTTAATCATAATTTCATGGGGTTAAATAGACGACGTTGGAAGTACTTTCAAGATTTGTTTCCTTCTTTAAATGAAGGAGACCATTGGCGAGGCGAAGAACTCGTGATTGCAGACTCTGGTGAAGCGTTTCATGTTGTTGTTAATATTAATGTTGGTAGAAATAAAACAACCAATAATTTGCACTATGTTTGTGTGTTTACCGATATCAGCGCCCAAAAAGCAGCAGAAAAAGAGCTTCGTTACTTGGCTAATTATGATCATTTAACAGACTTACCTAACCGAAGTTTATTGTTAGAACGTATCAAACATGCAATGGAATCTTCGGTAAGGCAGAAGAAGTCTATCGCATTGTTTTTTATTGATTTAGATAGATTTAAACAAGTTAATGATTCATTGGGTCACGATTGTGGAGACTTATTATTAGTAGAAGTTACTCGCCGTTTATCTGCGTTGTTAAGGATTGATGATACCGTAGCGCGCATTGGTGGTGATGAATTTGTTGTTTTGTTGGAGTCATTTCGCGATGCAACGTATTTAGGCTTAGTGGCACAAAAAATTATTGCTGCGGTAGAGCAGCCAGTAATATTACAAGACAATGAGGTTAGTATTGGCGCTAGTATCGGTATTGCTTTATATCCTGATGATGCCAGTGACTCTAGTGCGTTACTACGCCATGCAGATGTCGCTATGTATCATGCCAAGCAATTAGGTAGAAATACGTTTCAATTCTTTACCCCAAGAATGAATGCACAAGCAATTGAGCGGTTGACTAAAGAGTCTACTGTTAAACTTGCTTACAGTAACAATGAATTTTTTAATTATTATCAGCCTATTATTGATGCAAATAATGGAAAAGCCGCAGGCTTTGAGCTATTAATGCGGTGGCAGAGCAAACGAGGGATAATTGCGCCTGCTGGTTTTATTGATATTGCAGAAGAATTAGGATTAATTATACCGATGACAGAAGCTGCATTAGAGCGTGGCTTAATTGATTTAAAAAAATGGCATAAAGTGCGTCCCACCTTGTATTTATCTGTTAATTTGTCACCACAGCATTTTGCCAAAGAGCATTTAGTTTCTTATATTGCTAACTTGTTAAAAAAATATAATTTGTCTGCACATTTATTGAAAATAGAAGTAACAGAAAGTGCTTTATTATCAGAGCCTGAAAAATCAATAAAAACAATGAATGAATTGTCAGCACTCGGCGTTATATTAGCACTTGATGATTTTGGCACTGGCTTTTCTTCATTGTCTTATTTAAAACGCTTACCGCTTGATATTATTAAAATAGATCGTAGTTTTGTGTCAGGTATTGGTATTGAAAAAACCGATGAAGCCATTGTCGATGCAACGATAGTTTTGGCACAACGTTTAAATATGCACTGTATTGCAGAAGGGGTAGAAACAAGAGAGCAACTTGACTATCTTACCAAGCGAAATTGTCATTACATTCAAGGTTATCTGTATAGTAAACCCGTGGATGCGAAAACGATTAATGCCTTTTTAAATGCTAATATTATTGAAATTAAAGTCAATTAATTTATTGATGAGTTTGAAAAAACAGATTAAAAAAACGATTGAATAATATTATTTTAACCCCAGATCTAATCGTATAAAACTGTATAAACAAATATAAAATAAATTAACTCTTTGGAAGATAACATGACTCAACATTTTGATTACTTATCAATAGGCGCAGGTAGCGGTGGCATCGCTTCGGCTAATAGAGCAGCACGACTGGGTAAAAAAGCCGCTGTGATTGAAGCAAAATATATAGGTGGTACCTGTGTAAATGTTGGTTGTGTTCCAAAAAAAGTCATGTGGTATGCCGGACAAATTAGTGACGCGTTAAAGTATGCGCATGACTATGGTTTCAATTTAGGTAACTTTAAAATAGAAAATAACGGCTTTGACTGGAGTCGTTTAGTTAAAAACAGAGAAGCTTACATTGAGCGAATTCATGCTGCTTATCAGCGCGGTTTTGATGCTAATAACGTTAGTGTAATTCAAGGCTTCGCCAAGTTTGTAGATAAAAACACGGTTGATGTTGATGGCACTTTATATACAGCAGACCATATCACTATTGCCACTGGCGGGCGTCCGTCAATTCCTAAGATAGAAGGTGCTGAATTTGGCATAAATTCAGATGGTTTTTTTGCCCTAACTGAACAGCCTAAATCTGTAGCTGTTATTGGTGCGGGCTATATTGCTGTTGAGCTAGCGGGTGTTTTCCATGGTTTAGGTACGCAAACGCATTTATTAGTTAGAAAGGAAAAACCATTGCGCACTTTTGATGAAATGCTAAGCACCACCCTTGTTGAGCAAATGGCAAAACATGGCCCAACCCTGCATAACCACAGCACACCAGAGCGTATCGAAAAATTAGCCGACGGACAGTTGATGGTGCACCTTACTAACGGGCAATATGTTGGCCCGGTTGAACAACTTGTTTGGGCAATTGGGCGAGAGCCAGCTACTGACAATATCAACTTAGACCGTGCGGGTGTAGCACTTGATGACAGAGGCTTTATCGTCACAGACAAATATCAAAACACCAATGTACCAGGCATTTATGCGGTAGGTGATAATACAGGCCGAGCACAGTTAACGCCTGTTGCGGTAGCTGCTGGCCGTCGTTTATGTGAACGCTTATTTAACAATAAACCCGATGAACATTTAGACTACTCAGGTATTGCCACGGTTGTTTTCAGCCATCCCGTCATCGGCACTGTCGGTTTAACCGAAGCTGAAGCAGTTGCTGAGTATGGAGAAGCTAACGTTAAGGTGTATAACTCGCAATTTACTGCGCTTTACCAAGCCATAACAGAAGACTATCGTGACCCTACACGGATGAAACTAATTTGCGCGGGCAAGGAGGAGAAAGTGGTTGGCTTGCATAGTATTGGCTTTGGTAGTGATGAATTACTGCAAGGGTTTGCGGTAGCGATGAAAATGGGCGCTACCAAAGCTGATTTTGATAACACTATTGCTATTCATCCCACGTCTGCTGAGGAGTTTGTTACCCTAGATTGATAAGTCTGGAAATGTAACTCTAGATAGTTGAAAAGTCTGAAAAAACTACTAGGCTATTTTTTATACAAAATAAAAATAGGGAGTAAACGGTGGTTTTTTCAGTAAAGTTCGCAGACTATAAATCTTGCTTTTATGATCCATTTAATAAAAATTTGTTGAGATAAATTCAAAAGAATTTGGGTGTAGATCTTTTGTAACGATAAAAATAAGATAATATCCTCAGGGCGGGATTATGCTTTGTTTTATTTTTAACCAAATAAAATCTCAGCTCTAAATTTAGCATCCCAATCTGTATGCCAAAGGTATGACGACGAGGGAAATCGTTGATACGTTCAAAAAAATGTATGATGTTGATATTTCACCTACGTTGATATCTCGTGTCACCAATGCCGTAATAGAGCAAGTCATTGAATGGCAAGCCAGACCTTTAGATTCAGTTTATCCAATTGTTTACCTTGACTGCTTGGTCGTAAAAATAAGACAAGATAAACACGTTATCAATAAAGCTATTTATCTCGCTTTAGCCGTGAATATTGAAGGTCACAAAGAGCTGTTGGGTATGTGGATATCGGAAAACGAAGGCGCTAAGTTCTGGTTGAACGTACTGACTGAACTTCAAAACCGAGGTGTAAATGGCATCCTGATTGCTTGTGTTGATGGCCTTAAAGGTTTTCCAGAGGCGATTAATACCGTATTCCCTCAAACCCAAGTTCAGCTTTGTATTGTTCATATGGTGCGTAATTCGATGAAGTACGTACCCTAGAAAGATTACAAGGCAGTGACCGCTGATTTAAAGCGAATATATCAATCAGTGACTGAAGAAGAGGCGCTACTAGAACTCGATAATTTCTGCTTACGTTGGGATGACAAATACCCACAAATCAGCCGTTCTTGGCGAGCCCATTGGACGAACCTAAATACGTTATTCAAATACCCTCAAGACATTCGCAAAGCCATCTATACGACGAATGCAATAGAATCACTAAATAGTGTTATTCGAAAAGCGATTAAGAAACGTAAGCTATTTCTCTCTGATGATTCAGCGAGAAAAGTGGTGTATCTTGCGATAGATGCGGCATCCAAAAAACGGACGATGCCGATAAGAAACTGGAAAACGGCCTTGAATCGATTTATGATTGAATTCGAAGACCGTTTAAAGGACTTTATTTAAAACTGGCAGTTACACAAAATCTGTTACAGGGTCGAGCATAGCCACAACCCCGAGCAGAAAGCGCAATATCAACGACAGCCCTATGATGAGCATCAGCTGTTTTTTCATAAAATTATTTTACTCTGATTTATATGCTTAACCTGCTGAAATAATCAATAATTTTATTTGGAATTTGTTGAAGTGAAACTTCTAAGCAAACGCCTCCTTTTTTCTGCGCTTCAGATGGCATGCCGTATACAACACAGCTATTTTCATCTTGTCCGAGTGTATATGCGCCATGATCACGCATTGCTTTTAAACCGATAGCACCATCATCTCCCATTCCTGTCATAATAATGCCAAGTACATTGTCATCTGCATATTGAGATACTGAACGAAATAACACATCAACAGAAGGTTTATGACGGCTAACCAATGGCCCATCTTTGACACGCACAAAAGCTGATGTTGCATTTTTTTCAAATATCATGTGTCGGCCGCCGGGCGCTATTAAAGCGACTCCTCGGCGGAGCTTGTCATTATCTACAGCTTCTCTTACTTCAATTTGGCAAATACTGTTTAATCGTTCAGCAAAAGCTTTAGTAAACTTTTCGGGCATGTGCTGTACGATTAAAATTGGTGGTATATTTATAGGTAGTTGAGTTAAAACCAACTCTAAAGCTTGAGTACCTCCAGTAGAGGTTCCTATTGCAATAAACGGTAATTTAAATCCTGTACGCTTTTTTCTAATCTCTGGCACAAAATTATCAGGATGTACTTTAGGCGCAATAACTAAAGGTGGAACATTGGCTGTGGTAGGCTTAATTTTTACCTTACCAATATTTACTTTGGCTGCTGCACGTATTGCATCGCATAATAATTTAGATGATTCAGGTAATACCTGATTAACATTTCCCTTAGGTTTGGCTATCACATCAATAGCGCCATAACTTAATGCTTGAACACTGGCGCGAGAACCTTTTTCAGTTAACGTAGAGCACATAACAACGGGGGTTGGCCGCTCACTCATAATTTTTTTTAAAAAAGTTAAGCCATCCATACGCGGCATTTCTATATCTAAGGTAATAACATCTGGCCACTCTTTTTCCATGTGCTTTAATGCAAAAATAGGATCCATCGCACTACCAATAACGCAAATATGAGGGCAGTCATTAAGTATCGTAGTTAGTACTTTTCTTACCACAGCAGAATCATCGACAATAAAAACTTTAATTTGCTTCATTGATTACATCCCTGAACATTTTCTGCAGTTACATGCTTTATATACTTAGTTATAATCGCGCCTGTATTGGTATTGAAGGATAACCGTCGAGTTTTATTTCCTCTAAGATCTTGTTCTTTAATATTGAAATTTTGCTTTTTTAATAATTCTTCGGTAATTAAACTGTTGATTTCACCTATGCTGCTTTCTTCCTTAAACGCTCTAGGGTTCATAATACCGCCACCAAATACTGACACTTCATAATCTTTGGTATAAGTATTGTGTTGAGCAATAGCTAGACGAAACATTTCAAAAGCATCTTCAGCAAAACGTCCATTAAGTAAATTGCTTTTAGCATTAGAATGCTTAGGCAACATAAAGTGGCACATACCACCAAATTTATACTTTGGATGCCAAATAACAATAGCAATGCAAGAACCTAATAATGTATGCATTATGACTTTTTCTTGGGTGAAATAAAAATCACCCGGGTGTAAAGCAATTTTCCGAAGAGTCATTTATATCTGCTCATTTATTGTTACTCTTTTCTTCTAAATATTGTTGGCGTAATTTCAATTAACTTATGTTCAATGGCTTTTAAACTTTCAGTATGGCCAATAAACAAATAGCCACCATCACTTAATTGATTAGTCATTTTATTGATAATTTTTTCTTTGGTTTGATTATCAAAATAAATCATAACATTTCTAAGAAAAATCATATCAAATTTACCATTTTGTGGTAGTGGATGAGTCAAGTTTACAGGTGAAAAGCTGACTCTATGCCTTATTTTTGGAGAAATAAGTAACGACCCTTGATATTCACCGGTGCCCTTTAAACAATATTTTTTCAAAAACCTTTTTGGAATGCCGTCTATACGGTCCATAAGGTAATGAGCTGTTTGGGCTGCTTTTAAAACACTGTGATTAATGTCTGAAGCAAAAATTTCCCAAGGTGTAATACCTAATTCACTATCAATAAGCATAGCTAAACTATAAGACTCTTCCCCTGTTGAAGCCGCAGCACTCCAACAACGAAACTTTCTATTACTAGGCCATTGTTTTAATATGTTATCCCTTAAAAAATCAAAATGTTTTGGCTCTCTGAAAAAGTAGGTTTCATTTGTAGTTAACAGATCAATGGCAATACGCTGCTCTTCAACATTGGTTTGCACTAACTTATAATAATCTTTGTAGTTAGCAAAATTGAAATGTCGCAGCCTTTTTGCCAAACGGTTAGCCACTAAATGCTTTTTATGCTCAGTTAATAAAATGCCTGCTTGCTCATAAATAAATTTTTTAAATAATTCAAACTCATTAGTTGCTATTTCAAACGGAGAAGATTGCATTTCTGTCCCTAGATATCATAAATAGTAGTTTAACTTTCTGTTTGGGCTTGCAAACCACCAACAACAGATAATTCATCTATTGATAGAACATAAGTAATATCGAGTAATACTAGCAACTTACCTTTCACCTTACCCATGCCTTTTATGAAATCAGTTCTAATACTCGTGCCAAATGAAGGAGCTGGTTCAATTTCTTCTGGCATGATATCAAGGACTTCATTTACCAAATCAACAATAATACCAATATCTAAGTGCAAGTCTTCGCCACGAAGTTCAAGAATAATAATACTAGTTCGCTTAGTAATAGTTGCTGGAGGACCTGCAAAGCGCTGTGATAAATCAATTACAGGTACAACATTGCCGCGTAAATTAATAACACCAGCAATAAAGTCTGGCATTAATGGGACTTTAGCTAAATTGTCGTAGGCAATAATTTCTTTAACATTTAAAATTTCTAAGCCAAAAGTTTCATCGGCCAACATAAAGGTTAGGTACTGCTCAGCAACACTTTCTGCATTGTCTTTTTGCATTGTTAAATCACTCATAATGCCTCCATCAAAAGCGTTCGAATTTTGATTCATCTACAACTTCATTATTTTTACTTTTAATTTTAATTAATGTAGGTGGTGATTGCGTAACTTGAGAAAACATTCCTATCGGAGTATTTGATGCATTTTGTTTAGTTAACGCTTGACTAAGCTTAAAATAACTAACAGATTGCTGTAACTCTTGAGATTGGTTTTGCAAGCCAGCAGAAGTTGCGGCTAACTCTTCTGCTGAAGCAGCATTTTGTTGTGTCACTATATCAAGTTGTTGTACAGCGACATTAATTTGATTAACACCACTAGATTGTTCTTCAGAAGATACCGATATTTCTTGTACTAATTCCGCTGTTTTATTAATGTCTGGCAGCATTTGTTCAAGTAATTCACCAGCACGCTCTGCCACTTTAACGCTTGAAGTTGATAAATCGCTGATTTCAGCTGAGGCGACTTGGCTGCGCTCAGCTAGTTTTCTTACTTCGGCAGCAACTACAGCAAAACCTTTACCATGCTCACCGGCCCTAGCAGCCTCAATGGCAGCATTTAGCGCTAACATATTGGTTTGATAAGCAATATCTTCAATAATAGAAATACGTTCGGCAATTTTTCTCATCGCGTTAACCGTTTCAGCAACGGCTTCACCACCTTCACCAGCAGAGCCAGCTGAACTAGAGGCTATACCATCAGTAACTTGAGCATTTTCACTATTTTGGTTAATTGATGCGCCCATTTGTTCAATAGATGCACTGGTTTCTTCAACACTGGCTGCTTGCTCGCTCGTAGCCTGACTTAACGCTTCTGCTGTACTGCTAATTTGTGTTGCAGCATGTTCAATAGATAATGAGTTATGTTTAATGTCGCTGATCACTTCAATTAGTTTTGCTTGCATTGATATCATCGCAGCTAAAATACCAACAGCTTCTTTGCCTTTAGTATCAATTTCAAAGTCTAAATCACCGCTTGCAATGCGCTCGGTTACTAAGGCAATCTCACTTGGCTCTCCGCCTAATAAACGTAGTAAATTGCGGACAATATAATAGGCGACTAATGAGTTTAGTACGAGAGCAATTAAGGTAATTATAATCATACTGGTTAATGCTGATTGTTCATGTTCACTAGCACTAAGGGCTGACTTTTGAGTAGACTCCTCTATTCCAGCTAAAAGCCCTTTTAATTCGTTATCTAATTTTTCTTCTTCAATTTCGGTTTCTTCTGCTAATTCATGTGCGGTGTGTAAATCACCTTGTGCAAGCAATGCAAAAACTTCGATGATATGTCTAGTATAGCTTTTGTGCTCTTGAGAAATTTGTTTCAGTGTTTTTGAAACGTCCCTCATTTGCTCACGTCTATGGTCTGATTCTGCACTAGCGATGGCTGAATCGGCTAGTTCTATACCTTTTTTAAGCTCTTCGTCAATTTTTTTACCTAATGCAAAGAATTTTTCAACAGTGATTTTAAATAAGGCCTCTGCTTTAACATCCATTTTCATCGCTTCGCCATAACGTAAGCTACGCTCAAACGCTATTGCTTGCTCTAATTGATTGATGGTAACTTTAGAAACAATATTAGACATAGGAATATTCTTTTCAGCAATCGCTTCCATTTCGCTTCCTAATGATAATAAGTTGTTGGAAACAACCACAAGTACGATGAGCATGGCGGCTAATTGCAGACCAACAACAACCATCATCATTTGTTTTACGCTTAAACTACGTTTTGATTGAACTGACATGTTAAATCACTCTTAAATTAAATTAACCTTGACCCAGTAGAAGTATTATTCGCTGGGAGTGAAAACTATATTCTCGTTAAACCATTACTCTGTTTTCAATAAAAAACGAGCATTAATTGGCTGCACTGGGCGATTATTTTCCCCGACTACGGATAAAAACTTTTTCACCTGCGCTTTAGATACTGTTTGTGGTGTTTTTAACACAAACCAACGCACAGCTTCACTACAAGGTGGGGTGGTTAACGAGCCTCGATAGTGGTAATAAGCTAAACTGTCAGGCAATAGATCCCCTGCATTTATAGTAATTCCTTCAATCGTTTTCACAGCGCCTGCTTCACCGGGCATAAACTCCCATAATTTACTAATGGAAGAATTAGCTTCGCCTTCATTAAATAACACCCCAACTACGGCAAGTTGCCCCGTGGTATTAGCATGTACAAAATGGGCTTCAAGACTATGATGCTGACCATTGACTTGATGCTCACTAGGGCTATGGAAATGCACTTGTAACAGGCTATATTTTTCTCCACTGATTTTTAAACTGCTGTTATAAGTTTTAGCACTAGGAAGTAAGTGTATTTTACCATCAAGAGAAACTTGATGGTCCTGAGTTTTTGAAATAGAGGAATAGTTAAACTGAATGGTATGACCGTTATTTAAAATTTGTAACGGTACATTGTAGTAATCAGCATTTAACTTAAATAGGTTAGACTTAACGGTTGATTGTATATCAATGGGAGACTGGTTTTGTCCACTGCCACATAGCTGATATTCGTTAGCAAGGTTTGCCCAATTTGTAGGCCCATCGTGTCCAGAATATGACCAATGTGCCAAGGTGCTTGCTTGAGTTGAACCTGCCGCAAGTATTGCGATGGCTGTTAAGTTTTTAATAAAAATTAGAGTTTTGTTAATTTCATTCATACTTTCTTCCTTGCCTATATTCTTTACATTAATTTTTTACAAGCTGTTCGTAGGGCTTGCCTGCTTTATGTTGAAACTTTTCAATAATTTGTTTTAATAAATTAGGGATATCAATAATTAAAGCGACATCACCAGTACCTAAAATAGTGGAACCACTTAATCCTTTTAAGTTTTGAAATACTTGTCCTAATGGCTTGATTACGGTTTGATGCTCTCCAAGTAATTCATCAACAATTAAACCCGCTTTTTTACCACCTGACTTAATCACTACAATATTGGTTCGAAGGTTTTTACCGTCTTTTTCTTGAGAGAAAATTTCAGCAATATGCATAAAAGGTAAAATTTCACCCCGTAAATTTAAATACTCATCATGACGATGTTCATTTGCTTGATGTTCAGATAACTCGATACATTCTTCCACCATATCTAATGGTAAAATATAATGAGATTGACCTACACGCACATGAAAACCATCAATTATCGCTAATGTTAACGGCAGTTTTATTGAGAAAGTACAACCTTGACCTTCAATGCTATTAACTTCGGCTTGCCCACGCAGAGCTTCAATATTTCGTCTAACGACATCCATGCCAACACCACGACCAGATAGATTAGTGACCTCTTCGGCAGTTGAAAAGCCCGGCGCAAATATAAGTTGATGTATTTCACTTTCACTCAATTCATCACCTTCACTAATAATGCCTTTGCTGATGGCCTTAGCAACCAGTTTATCTTTAGGTAAGCCGGCACCATCATCTTTTATTTGAATAACGATAGTGCCTGAATCATAAAATGCTTCTAAAGAAAGTTGGCCTATTTCTGGTTTACCTGAGGCAATACGTTGCTCTTTTGACTCAATACCATGGTCAAGTGCATTGCGTACTAAATGTAGTAAGGGATCACTAATTTTATCAACCAATGTTTTATCTAATTCTGTTTCAGCACCTAATATCGTTAGATTAATATTCTTACCTAAATCTTTGCTTACCTCACGTACCACTCGTTTATAACGGTTAAAGGTTTCACCTATTTGCACCATTCGTAAACTCAGCACCGTATCTCGTACTTCATCAACTAAACGTGACATATTTTCTTGGGCTTCAAATAGAGATGAATCAGCTATGCGATGGGAATTGACATTAACATTCGCGTTACCGATAACCATTTCTCCTACTAAATTAATCAATGATTCCAATTTTTCAGCATTAACACGAATACTTTCCTGAGCATTGTTTTTCTTACTTTTAGTTTTTTTCTGCTTTTCAATAGCGGCTTCTACAACGGGTTGGTTAATAAGTTTATTGGCAACAACCACTTCACCAATGGGGGGAATGTTATTTTCAGTACCCGTTGCTGTTACGAGATCAATACATAGTTCTTGCTGAGTTATTGCGTGCTCTACTTCTCGTTGGGTTAATGCGCCACAGGCCACTAATATTTCACCTAAACGCAAATCATTTTCAGGTAGTTCATTAATTAATTTAATATATTGAGCAACCAAAGTACCTGGAGGCAATATATTAATGGTGCAATCATCTAAAACAAACTCAAAAACATCCTCAATTTCTTGTTTAGTCGTAATCGCTTTTAATTGAATCTCAAAACCTAAATAACAACTTTCAGGATCAAAGTCATCCCAGGCAGGCATAGCATCATCAATGACGACTATATGCTCGATGTTACCGAGTTTATTGAGATAATTAATAAACGAATTAGGATCCATACCATTACGTAATGAATCTTCACCAAAACGCAAAGAAATGTGCCAATAAGCTGATGACTCATCAATTGTTTCAGTAAGTTTGACTGGTTGCTCAATTATTTCTTGTGATACTTCAGGAGAGGGATTTAAATATTGTTCAAGCTGCTCAACTAAACTAAGTTTTTCAGCAGATAGCTCTGTTGAAATACTTTCATTGTCATCGAGCTCTACTTCTACTAACTTTTTTAAGCAGTCTCTACTTTTGAGAAATAAACTCACTAGAGGTTCATCTAGGAAAATGGCTTTATCTCTTATTAGGCTTAATAAACTTTCAGCGATATGTGTAAATTCAACAATTGTATCTAAGCCAAATAATCCTGCACCACCTTTTACCGTATGAAAGGCTCTAAATAGTTCATTTATGGCATCATCATCTGATAAGTTTTCGTCTAAAAGCAATAGTGCTTGTTCCGCTTGTTGTAATAAATCTTCAGCTTCCTCAGCAAAAATTTGTAAGCCTTCGTCACGTTCACTGCTCATTAATTTATTTCTCCGCAGCAAAGTTCAGCTAAAGTTAAACCATATCGTTTGAAAATTTTGTTACAAACATCGCTTGGCTTTTTAATGGTTAAATGGTGCCCTAATGTTTTTATTTTATTACGAAAAGCCAATAATAATTGAATTCCAGCAGAATCAATTTCTTCAATTAAACTCAAATCAATGTCAAATGATTGATAAATGGCTAAATAGTTTGTTAATTCTTCTTTGTATGATAGTGCAACATAAATAGTGAGTTCTTCATCAATAGATAACTCACATTGCTGAAGCTTTTCATTTGAAGAGATCAATTTAACTGACATAAAGCCCTCTCTAAGCAATTAACTTTTCAACAACCGCCAATAATTGAGGTGGTTGAAAAGGTTTCACTATCCACGCTTTAGCACCCGCAGCTTTACCTTCTTGCATTTTATTTTGTCCAGCTTCCGTAGTTAACATACAAACTGGAGTGAACTTGTAAGTGGCAATTTTCTTAAGTTCTTTAACAAAAGTGATACCGTCCATATTAGGCATATTGACATCACTAACAATTAAGTGAAATCTTTTACCGTCTAATTTCGATAAACCATCAACGCCGTCACAAGCTTGTTCTACATCATAGCCTGCACCTTTAAGAGCAATACTAACAACACTTCTAACAGATGCAGAGTCATCGACTATAAGAATACTTTTACTCATTTACTTTCCCTCTTAAATTCTTAAAAAAACGTTACTTCACCATCTTCAGTATTTTTTTCATCTTGGTCTGAATTTCCTGCATGGAGGTTTTTTTCACTTGTGGTAGTGTAAGTACTTTCCATTTGAGCTAGAAATCCATCAACATCAATAGGCTGAGCAAATGAAATTTCAGCTGAAATATTATTTAAGTTGTTTTTGCTATGTTCTAAAATTTGCACCATTCGATCTTGAAATTGCAATTTGACCAATGATTCTTCAATTTGTTGAGTTACTAATGCAGAAATACCCATAAGTTGCTCTGTGCTTTCAACTAAATTATCTTCACTAAGTTGATAACGCTTTATAACATCATCGATACTCGCTTTAGCATCTTCTGCAAGTTTACTTTCAATTTCAGACATTTCTTGTGATTGACTAGTTAATTTGACAAATTTTTCATTAACTTGAGTTACATTGTCGATAATTTCAGCGCCTATTTCAGCTGAGCGAGAAGCTAAATTTCGCACTTCATCGGCAACCACAGCAAAGCCTCTACCAGCCTCTCCCGCACGTGCTGCTTCAATTGAGGCATTAAGCGCGAGCAAATTTGTTTGTTGAGCGATATAACCAACATTGGTAGCCATTTCAGTTAAACGTTCTGTATAGCTACTTAACTCTTTAATGTCGCTATGCACATGGCCTTCAAGTGAAATCAAATTTTGCAACGTTTGATAAACGCCATTTAAGCTATCTTTTGTTTGCGAAAATTCGCTTTCATTTTCACTATAGTCGCTAGCTTTAATTACTGACGAAACGTTATCGACTATGCCTGAAAACGCTATTGCTAGTGCATTGAACTCTTTATTTGATAAATCAATACTTTCACCAATTTGCCCTGAAATAATTGGCATAATTTTATCTGAAGCTTGTTTATAAGAATCTAGTGTTTTTTGAAGGCGTAGCTGTTCTTGTAAGCATTCGTGATAGTTATTTTGAATACTTTTATTGTTCAGTGCAGATTTTTTTATTTGCTGCCAAATAAAATACACACCAAACGTGGCAATTGAAATAAGGATAAAACACAAGGAGAGGTTAAGTATTGTAAAGCCATTGGTTAAAACAAACCCACAACCCAAAAGGCCAATAAAAAAAGATATAAATATGATAAAAATATCTGCTTTACTATATTCGTCCATCTATGTACTCATCCCTTTTAAATCATATCTATTATTCTGTTAAAAAATAATAATCTATATGCATTTAAGCCTAGGTTTTTATTTAAGTCAAACTTTTTATTTAATCGTCAACTTGAGTTATAAAGCAAAATCACATGCGAGTACTGCGCTTTTAAAAGCAATGACAAGCTTGTGAAGATCACTATTACTTTACGGTAATAGTGATCTTTTTTGACATAACCGCAGGGTCGTGAGGTACATGCCTATGATCACCTAAAATTAACTGCAAAGTGTGTTCACCTTTCGCTAAGGTGATATCGGTTTGTGTTTGCCCGCCGCCAAAGTGCTTTACTTCACCAGCCATCGGTTTATTAAGTGCAGGCAGGCTTTTACCGTCAACCAACAAATGGTGATGACCTGTATTTTTCTTATCAAAACCTGCTGGGGAAACACCCATGCCTTGTAAGCCAAATTTTATAGTGAACGTTTCATCAACCGTAGCGTTGTCTTGAGGTGAGATAATATAAACATGCGCATTTTCAGGAGCAACGCTAGCTTTTACTGTTTGGCTTGCTTCCTTATCATGAGCAAAGCTTGTGCTTAACGTGGCGGTACTTAACACAAGCGCAAGTAAAGAGAGTTTGGTGTGTTGTTTCATAGGTAAACCTTAATTGTTTCTATTCGTGATGCTATAAAGATAACACAGTTGGGCTCAAATGTTTTTTTAACAAGGGACTGAAAACTGTTTTTTTAGAAAAAAATCATTTTTAACTGGTTGAACAGTTTTCAAGGCACGCGGTTAAAGGCTTATGTTTTTTTGTTATTTTAACTGACAAAAAGTCTTTAAAAAAAGCTTAAAATTGTACTGGTAATACGGTGAAATTCTGATAATCTCTTTGCACGTTATTTACTTGGTTGTCGTTTATACAACTAAAAAAGTAACGGAGATAAAATTATTTATCCACAAAAATAAAAATAAAAAATATTGTGTGTTAAAGAGATTTTATTCTTATCTTTTTTCAATAAAATCATATGCATGAATGAACAAGTTGAGATGGTAACGTTTGCTGTTTCGGCGTTTTACTGTGTTTATCAACAAAGTTATCCACATCAATTCAGTGACAATTGTCACAGCACAGTAGAGCTACAGCTCGCTTTGTGGCATGCTTAGCCCATATTCTTGTTTAGACAAACTTCTTATGACAACTTTGGCAGAAAATTCACCGCAAACTCTTTCAAATATTAATCAACCACTCATTTTAGTGGATGGATCATCCTATTTATTCCGCGCATATCATGTGCCTTATTTGCAGGCTTTATCTACAGCTGATGGTCAACCTACGGGAGCTATTACTGGCGTATTAAATATGATTGGTAGCTTGAAAAAAGACTATCCGAACGGCAATGTTGTCGTGATTTTTGATGCTAAAGGCAAAACTTTCCGCAATGATTTGTATCCTGAATATAAAGCTAATCGTCCACCGATGCCTGATGATTTACGCACTCAAATAGCGCCGTTACATAATATTATTAGCGCAATGGGTTTGCCATTATTAGTGATTCCCGGCGTTGAGGCTGATGATGTTATTGGTACCTTAGCCCAGCAGGCAAGTGAACAAGGTATAGAAACGGTAATTTCTACTGGTGATAAAGACATGGCGCAGTTAGTAACGCCACATGTGCGCTTGATCAACACCATGACCGCGGTTGAATTAGATGAAGCAGGGGTTAATGAAAAATTTGGCGTGCGCCCTGATCAAATTATTGATTATCTTGCCTTAATGGGTGACAAAGTTGACAACATTCCAGGTGTAGTAAAATGTGGCCCTAAAACTGCTGTAAAATGGTTAGCTGAACATGGCACGCTCGATGAAGTTATTGCCAATGCTGACAAAGTAAAAGGAAAAATAGGTGAATATTTACGTGATGCGCTTGAGCAGTTACCTCTTTCATATCAACTGGCAACGATAAAATGTGATGTTGAATTAGCGCAAAGTGTAGAGCAATTACAACCAACTGAGCCAGATATTGACGCATTAACCGCGCTTTATCAAGAATTTGAATTAAAGCGTTTGCTGGCAGATTTAAATAAAAGTAGCGGAAAAAACAGCGATACCAACAAACAAGGTGAACAAGCGACAACAAGCAAGTCGTCAAAAGCGCCTACGGCCGCTAAAACTGACACCGTAGATGTTGCCACAGTGGACGTGAAAGATACCGAATATGACATTATTCTTGAGCAAGCCAGTTTTAACTCGTGGTTGAAAAAATTAAAAAACAGTGCCGCTTTTGCTTTTGATACTGAGACCACCAGTATTAATTACATGAAAGCTGAGTTGGTTGGTTTATCTTTTGCCGTGGAAGTTGGTAAAGCCGCTTATGTGCCATTAGCACATGATTATATTGGTGCACCTGAGCAGTTAGACAAAGACTGGGTATTGGCACAATTAAAGCCGCTATTAGAAAGCACTGACATTAAAAAAATCGGTCAGAATTTAAAATATGATGCTAACGTGTTAAGCCATTATGATATTAAATTACAAGGTATCGCCTTTGATACCATGATTGAATCTTATTGTTATAACAGTGTTGCCACGCGTCACAATATGGATGCACTAGCGCTTAAATACCTAGGTTATGAAACGGTGCACTTTGAAGATATTGCTGGCAAGGGGGCTAAACAATTAACGTTTAATCAAATAGATATCGAAAAAGCAGGGCATTACGCCGCTGAAGACGCAGACATTACCTTGCGCTTACACCAAGCTATTTTCCCAGCACTGAAGCAATTACCTGAGCAATTAAGTATTTATAACACGATTGAAATCCCTTTAATTCCGGTGTTGGCACAAATGGAACAAACAGGCGTGTTGATTGATTGCGATCTACTTGATCAGCAAAGCCAAAGTATTGGCCAACGTTTAGATGAATTAGAAATTGAAGCTCATAACCTTGCAGGAAAAAGCTTTAACCTAAGTTCACCTAAACAATTGCAACAAATATTGTTTGAAGAGTTAAAAATACCCGTAATCAAAAAAACACCTAAAGGCGCGCCATCAACCGCAGAAGAGGTGTTACAAGAGTTAGCACTTGATTACCCGTTACCGAAAGTTATTTTAGAAAATCGTGGCTTAAGTAAACTAAAATCAACCTATACGGATAAATTACCCTTAATGGTGAGTGCTAAAACAGGCCGGGTGCATACCTCGTATCATCAAGCGGTTACCGCTACTGGCCGGTTATCTTCAACCGATCCAAATTTACAAAATATTCCAATTCGTAGTGAGCAAGGTCGTCAAATACGCCAAGCTTTTATTGCGCCTGAAGACTATAAAATTGTTGCTATTGATTACTCGCAAATTGAGCTACGCATCATGGCGCATTTATCTAATGACAAAGGTTTAGTTACTGCTTTTAGTGAAGATAAAGATATTCACCGGGCGACAGCAGCAGAGATTTTTGGGGTTGAATTAGATGAAGTGACAACAGATCAACGCCGTAGCGCTAAAGCTATTAATTTTGGCTTGATTTACGGTATGTCGGCCTTTGGTTTAGCGAAACAATTAAATATAGGTCGTCATCAAGCACAAGAATATCAAGATAAATATTTTCAACGTTATCCGGGTGTTTTAACGTATATGGAAGAAACACGCCAACAAGCAAGCGAACAGGGTTATGTTGAAACCTTATATGGTCGTCGTTTATATTTACCTGAAATAAAGTCAAAAAACGGTATGCGCAGAAAAGCAGCTGAACGTGCTGCTATTAATGCGCCAATGCAAGGTACGGCAGCTGATATCATTAAAAAAGCCATGCTTGCTGTGGCAACATGGCTAGCTGAGAAAAATGATGAACGCATAAAAATGACCATGCAAGTACACGATGAATTAATCTTTGAAATACATCAAGATATTGTTGAAGACACCACTAAAAAACTGGTTGAGTTGATGAATAATGCCGTAAAACTCAGTGTACCGCTTATTGCTGAGGCTGGCATGGGTGATAACTGGGATGAAGCGCATTAGAGGTAGGTATTTCAATTGGTCTAATGTAGGGGGTGATTTATTGCCCCTTTGTCGGATTTTAGTGAACTAGCGCGAATAAATTCCCGTCTACGGGTAATCGCGCTTATCTTTAAGCATTAGAATAACGTTCTTTATTGCCAAGCCAACGTTGAATAAGTGCTTGGGCACAGTCAGGGTATTGGCGAGACAGTAAATACGCTTTTTGCCTAATATCACTAATAAGATAACCATCACGAATTAAATCAGCAATTTTAAGCTCGGCTAAGCCTGTTTGTCTGGTGCCGAGCAGTTCACCAGGGCCGCGAATTTCGAGATCTTTTTCTGCAATAACAAAGCCATCGTTACTTTCTCTTAATACTGCTAAACGCTTAGTAGCCGTTTTAGATAAAGGGGCTTTGTAAAGCAGTACGCAATGAGAGGCAATTAAGCCACGACCAACACGGCCTCGAAGTTGATGCAATTGTGCCAACCCTAAGCGCTCAGGGTTTTCAATGACCATTAAACTCGCATTAGGCACATCTACACCCACTTCAATTACGGTGGTTGCAATAAGTAAATGAGTATTTCCAGTCTTAAAATCATCCATAACCGCTTGCTTTTCTGACGATTTCATTCGGCCATGCACTAAGGCTATTTTTAGTTCTGGTAATTGCTCTTGTAAATGAATTGCGGTGTCCTCAGCGGCTTGGCACTGTAAAACTTCAGACTCTTCAATGAGCGTACATACCCAATACACTTGGCGATTATCGTTAACACAACCTTCTCGGATACGCTCAATAACATTGTCTCGACGTGCATCTGGTAGGGCAACGGTATTTATTGGCGTCCTACCGGGTGGTAATTCATCAATAACAGAGGTGTCTAAATCAGCGTAAGCGGTCATGGCTAAGGTTCGCGGAATAGGCGTGGCAGTCATGATCAATTGGTGAGGGTAGTTGTTATCAAACACGCCTTTTTCACGCAATGACAACCGTTGATGAACGCCAAATTTATGCTGTTCATCAATAATAACTAACACTAATTTACTAAAAACAACATCGGCTTGAAAAAGTGCATGGGTACCAATAACCATTTGCATTTCACCGCTGGCAATATGCTCTAATGCTAATCGTCTTGCCTTTGCTTTTGTTTTTCCAGCCAACCAACCCACTGTTATGTTGAGTGGATTAAACCAATTGGCAAAGTTGATAGCATGTTGCTCAGCTAAAATTTCTGTTGGCGCCATTAACGCGACTTGGTAGCCTTGTGTTATAGCACTCAAGGCCGCTAACGCAGCAACAAGGGTTTTACCTGAGCCAACATCGCCTTGCACAAGGCGCATCATCGGCTGAGTTTTTATTAAGTCTTTTTTGATTTCTGCTACCACACGGGTTTGTGCGTTTGTGGGTGAAAAAGGCAGAGTTTTCAAAAAAGTATTTTCCACCACTTGATTAGTATTCAAGGATATCGCTTGGTGAACATCACTGTTTTGCCTGAGTTTTAACATACTCAAATTGTGGGCAAGTAACTCTTCTTTAATTAATCGTATTTGGGCTGGATGTTTACCGTTTTCAAGTTGGCTAGTAGAAGCTTCTGGTGGCGGCCGATGAATAATGGCTAATGCTTGTGCGAGTGAATATTGTTCGTCAAATAAGCTTGTGGGTAACAGTTCTTCTACTTGTCCTCGTTGCAATCTAATAAGGGCTTGATCGGTTAAATTACGTAATGATATTTGTTTCAGACCGTCAGTTGTTGGGTAAACAGGGGTTAAGGTTTCTTCAACTGGGGTGAGCGCTCTATCATCATCAAGTGATTTATACTCAGGATGAACTATTTGAAAGCCCCGTGGCCCTCGCTTTATTTCACCATAGCAGCGAATAGTGCGACCTATATTGAGGCTGCTTTTTTGACTAGCAGAAAAGCTGAAAAAACATAGCTGAACATTACCTGTACCGTCGTTTAAGTCAACAACGAGCATACGGCGTTTACCGTGCGTAATTTGGCTGTTAGTTATTTCACCAATAATATTGGTATGTGTGCCGGGCAAGCAATCTCGAATGGTGGTTACGCGCGTTCTGTCTTCATAGCGTAGCGGTAGGTGAAATAATAAATCTTGAACTGACAGCAAGCCAATTTTTTCAAGTTTTGTCGCCATACTTGGCCCTACGCCTTTTAACGTAGAAAGAGCAACTTGTGATAACTGGGTCAGTGCTTCCATGATGCTGGTGACTTCTAGCGCTTAATCATCAATATGCTGCCAGGCACTTTTGTTCATTTGCATTTTTTGCCACCAACCGTCATCAGCAACAATTTGGCCTTCATCATCAATTACTGGGTAGGGCAACCCCTTGCGTTGACAAGCTTCAGCAAAAATAGGATGGCCGCCTTCAAATAATGTGCGTTGGCGTCGCTCATGACTTAATGTTGCGTTGTTATACATGCCCGCTAATTGCCGTTGGCGCTGTGCTTCGTATAATACAACAGAGCAAGCAACTGAAACGTTAAGCGATTGCACCATACCAACCATAGGGATCATAATATCTTGATCAGCCAACTCAAGCGCAACATCAGATGCGCCAAACTTCTCTTGCCCTAAAATAATAGCGGTAGGTTTGGTGTAATCAATTTCGCGAAAATTAACAGCAGTATCAGACAGGTTGGTCACTAGCACCTGCATACCTTGCGCTTTTAATGCGGTAATGGCATCGGCTGTTTTATGATAATTATGAACATCAATCCAGTTCTGGCTGCCCGCAGCACTGCCACCACGTACTTCAGCTTCTTCACTTTTCCACACGGCGTGTACGTCACTAATACCGATAGCGTCACAAGTACGTACCACTGCAGCTAAGTTATGGGTTTTATGCACGCCTTCCATACAAACAGTAAGGTCGGGTTGGCGTTTATCTAGCATGGTATTAATGCGCTCTAGTCTTTCAGGGGTCATTATTTTTTAATAATCTAATAAAGTTAATATTCTAAATGAACGAGATTTAGGCAAGCTGTCAAGCTATGAGTCCATTGAGCTTATGGTTATAAGTGATTTGGACGAGTAGCGTAGCCAGTGCGGCATAAATTTTGATACATGACGAATATTTTAGCTTAAGCTTGGTAATTCCATAATACCATCAATTTCAATATCGACATTTTTAGGTAACTTTGAAATTTGAATAGCAGCACGGGCAGGGTAAGGTTTTGTAAAGTATTTCGCCATAACGTCGTTAACTTCTGCAAAGTTACTTAAATCTGTCATGAAAATATTTACTTTCACCATATCGTTAATATTTCCACCTGCGGCTTCACACACCGCAGACAGGTTTTTAAATACTTGCTCAGTTTGCTTGCTAAAGCCACCTTCAACGACTTCCATCGTTTCAGGAATAAGTGGAATTTGTCCTGACAAGTAAACGGTATTATTTACTTTAACCGCTTGGCTATAAGTGCCAATAGCGCTTGGTGCTTGATCTGTTGAGATAATGCTTTTCATTTTGCTTCCTACTGTTTAATTTTGATATTTTCGAAACTCGAAACTCGAAACTCGAAACTCGAAACTCGAAACTCGAAACTTGTCGCGTATCATTTTCTATTTATTTCGGATGACGCGTTGTACGTCAATCATGACTTTAATTTTACGGATAATATCAGCCAAATGGATTCTATCGCGACAGGTAATTTCCATGTCGATAATATAAAGGCCGGCCTCTTTTTCACCTGAATTTAGGCTATGAACATTCGATCCACATTTAGCAATAACATTGGTCAGTAGTGCTAGGGCACCTTGGTGATTAATAATTTCTACGCGCAGCTTAGCGATGAATTCTTTGTTGATATCACTATCCCATTTTACGGGAAATAAGGTGCCTGGCTCATGCCCTTTAATATTGCGGCAACCTTGTTGGTGAACCATTAAGCCTTTACCCGGACTAAGGTAGGCTAAAATAGAATCGCCAGGAATTGGGCGGCAACACTTACCATAACTTACGAGCATGCCTTCAGTGCCTTTTATTGGCATTTTGGCTTTATTATTTACCGAGGGAAGATCGTTATTTTCAGTAAACTCATCAGTTAATCGTCTGGCAATACCTATGCTTAGTGCGTTGCCTAAACCTATGTTAGTGAGTAAGTCATCAAATGATTTATTACCGCTTTGTTTAACGACTTCAGCTATTTTTTCTTCACTAATGTTTTCAAGCTTCACTTTACCTAACGCGTGACTCAATAAACGATTTCCCAGTGCCTTTGATTCGGTTTTCTCTCGGCTACGTAGATAAGTTCTTATTTGTAGTCTGGCTTTTGCGGTTACCACAAAGTTGAGCCATGAAGCGTTTGGTCTTGCTGCCGCTGAAGTGACTACTTCAAGCGTTTGGCCTGAATCAAGCGGTCGGCTCATTGGGTAAGGTTTGCGATCTACTTTAACACCAACACAAGAGTTACCTACGTCGGTATGAACCGCGTAAGCAAAATCAACCGCGGTTGCCCCCATAGGTAGCTCTATAATGCGACCTTCAGGGGTGAAAACATAAATCTCTTCTGGGAAAAGATCTGATTTAACATTTTCAATAAATTCAAATGAACTACCGGCGCTTTGTTGTAATTCTAATAAACTTTGCATCCAGCGACGCGCTTTCATTTGCGCGGTAGTATGGGTATTCTCACCACCTTCTTTATAAAGCCAGTGAGCAGCCACGCCTTTGTCAGCCATTTGATCCATATCTTTGGTGCGAATTTGAATTTCTACCGGAATACCATGAGGGCCAATAAGTGAAGTGTGTAACGAACGATAGCCGTTAGTTTTAGGGATCGCTATATAGTCTTTAAAGCGTCCTTCTATCGGCTTATATAAATTATGCATGGCGCCTAAAGCGCGGTAACAATCGTCAATTTTATCTTCAACAATAACGCGAAAAGCATAAATGTCCATTACCTCGTTGAACATTAATTCTTTGTTAAGCATTTTGCGATAAATAGAGTAAAGGTGTTTTTCTCGCCCCACTATTTGTGCTGATATATTATTTTCTTTTAAGCGGGCAGACACTTCTTCTTGGATATTATCAATAATCGCTTTTCGATTACCTCGGGCGCTTTTTACGGCTGACTTAAGCGCTCTTGAACGCATAGGGTAAAGTGCTTCGAAACCCAGTTGTTCTAATTCATTTTTAATCTCGTGAATACCAAGGCGATTGGCAATAGGCGCATATATTTCAAGTGTTTCTCGAGCAATGCGACGACGTTTGTCTGGCCTTAACGAACCAAGCGTTCGCATGTTATGCGTTCTATCAGCCAGTTTGATTAAGATAACACGAATATCTTGCACCATAGCCAACACCATTTTACGGAAATTTTCCGCTTGCATTTCTTCTTTATTATCAAACTTTAATTTATCGAGCTTGCTAACGCCTTCAACTAACTCAGCCACAGTATTACCAAATAACTCGGCTAATTCATCTTTAGTGACTGTCGTGTCTTCAATTACATCATGAAGTAGTGCCGCCATTAAGGTTTCATGATCTAAGTGCATTTGGGCTAAATTAAGCGCTACAGCAACCGGGTGAGTGATATAAGGATCACCACTAGAGCGCATTTGGCCATCATGTGCTTCTCTAGCCACTATATAGGCATGCTTAAGCAAATCAACTTGTACTTTTGATAGATAGGTTGAGCTGAGCTCTTTTAATGGTTCAAATAGATACACCTATCACTCCAAAGTGGCAAAAAACAAGAATAAGTAACGTGATTATGAAGATACAATACGTGGCTTTGCACTAAATGCAAAGCAAAAAAAAACGCGTAGATCTTTCATGTATATAGACAGAAAAAATTACGCGTTTTTAGATTAATTTTAGTTGAACTAAAATTAATCTAATTCTGGAGTTTGACTACCAACAATTGCAGCAACAGCATCTAACTCAGCCGTGTCTTGCTGAATTCTTTCGTGACGATCTGAACTATCCATTACAGCGGTAGTGATTAAACCGGCTTCGATTTCACGCAAAGCTATTACCGTTGGTTTGTCATTTTCGACATCAACCAAAGGAGTTTTACCGCCCGTCGCAATTTGACGAGCACGACGTGATGCGACTAACACCAAATCAAAACGATTACCGACTTTCTCTACGGCATCTTCAACAGTTACGCGAGCCATTTGGTCACTCCAACTTAAAATTCATAAAATAGCGCTGCATTTTACGCAGTGCTAAGGCATTTAGCAAGCAAAAGCCTTATTCGAATGAATAATCTTCTCTTATTTAGTTACTTGTGTTCTTTATTAACAAATTAATTCGTCTAATAAAACTTTATGCTGCGCAATTTGCTGGCTACGTTTTAAACGCTGATTCTTTACTATGGTAGAGAGGTCAGCTAAAGCTTGTTCAAAATCATCATTAATAACAATGTAATCAAACTCTTGAAAGTGAGAGCACTCACCCTGTGCTTGCGCCATACGGCTAGCAATAACTTCTTCGCTATCTTGTCCACGGCCACGTAAACGATTTTCTAATTCAGCTCGTGAAGGAGGACTAATAAAAACGGTAGTAACAGAGGGTTTTTTCATGCGAACTTGCTGTGCGCCTTGCCAATCAATATCAAGAAAAACATCAATACCTTGGGCAAGTTGTGCATCAATTGCCGCTTCTGAAGTGCCGTAATAATTTCCAAACACCTCTGCATATTCGTAAAAGGCATTTTGTTTGATTTGCTTTTTAAAATTTTCAGCCGAAACAAAGTGATAATGCTCGCCATTATTCTCACCAGGGCGAGGTTCACGCGTTGTGTGCGATACAGAAACTTGCATAGGTCGGCTAGACTCTGCCTTTCCTTGTTTTAGCAATGCTCTTATTAAGCTAGATTTACCCGCGCCGCTAGGAGCAGAAAGTATAAATAAGTTACCAGGAGCAGCCACAATGTTTTCCTTTGTTTTTTTGTAAAAAGTTAAATAAAAAGTTTAATGAAAAATCATACGAAAAAAGGCTAATCCTTATTTTACAGCACATTAGCAATAGATTGCGCTAAGTAGTCAACATTACTGTTAGCAATACCAGCAATACTCATGCGGCTAGAGCCAACCATGTATATGCTGTATTCATCTTGCAATTGCTGCACTTGCTCAGGGGTTATACCTAAGAAAGAGAACATACCCGCTTGTTGAGCGATAAAACTAAAATCACGGGTAACGCCATGTTCTATTAACTTATCAACAATTAGCTGGCGGTTACCGTTAATGCGATTACGCATTTGGGCTAACTCACCATACCATTCGTGGCGTAACTCGTCTGAAGATAAAATGGTTTCAACAAGTGCAGCGCCATGTGCTGGCGGCATGGAGTAAATTACTCTGATCACAGACAATACAACAGAATAGGCAATATCAGCTTGCAGACTTGATTCACCTATAATCGTACAGGCACCAATGCGTTCACGATATAAACCGAAGTTTTTAGAACATGAACTACAAACCACCATTTCTTTTACTGTTTTAGCCATTAAGCGTAAACCATAAGCATCTTCATCTAAACCTTGGCCGAAACCTTGGTATGCCATATCGATAACCGGTGTAAAACCAACAGACTTAGCTACGTCTGCAACTTGCTGCCACTGCTCATTAGTTAAATCCATACCGCTTGGGTTATGACAACAAGCGTGTAATAACACCGCATCATCAACAGATACTTGTTTAAGCGCGGCTAACATACCGTCAAAATCTAAATTTTTATTTTCATAATCATAATAAGGATATGTTTTTACGGTCAAGCCAGCCGCTTCAAATAAGCCAGTATGATTTGCCCAAGTTGGGTTGCTTACCCAAAGAGTAGCTCCTGCTTTACACGACTTAATAAATTCAGCGGCTACACGTAATGCACCCGTACCACCGGGAGTAGAAACCGTACGAGCACGATTTTCATTTAATACTTTGTGTTCTTGACCAAAAATAAGTTTAGCCATTTCGTCATTGAAAAGCATTGAACCCGTTGGGCCAATATAAACCTTACTGGTTTCGGTGTCAGTGCGATGTTGCTCAGCTTTTTTTATACAATCAAGCACGGTGGTTTCACCCGCTTCATTTTTATAAACGCCAACACCCAAATCAATTTTTTTGGGGTTAGTATCTTCTCGATACTTGGCTAAGAGGCCTAATATAGGATCGGCAGGTAAAGCTTTTAAGCTAGCAAACATGACTGAAATTTACCTTATATTTGATGGGTTCAATTGTAATTAATTAAACACCTAAAGTGGAAAAAGCAGCATAGCTCAAAAGGACATTAAAATTAAGGTTTTTTGTGCAATATTTATGGCTAATTTGTTAGATTTACGCTTGAGCTTTATATCAGATCTAAAAATTATTTGTTAACGCGGCAATCAAACCTATAACACCACCAAAAACACCGCCCCAAACCACTAGCCAGCCTAAGTGTTTTCGAATCATCGTTTGAATAATTTCTTTCACCAATTGTGGCGTTAATTCATTAAGGCGCTTTTCTATAATATCACTGACTTTTTCTTGCAGGTTTTCAATCATGTCAGGCTGTTCTAATTTTTCGCGTAATAAATTAGTAAACTGTTCACTTTGGCTAATTTCTTGTATTGATACTTTCATTTTTGCAATAAAAGGCTCTTTCATTGGTTGCAATGCTTCACTACCGCCCACCATCGCTAACATAGGCGCGAAAGAAGAGTCTTCTATTACGGTAACTAAGTTGTTAAAAGCAGGTGTTAAATCCACTTTGTCAATCACGGACGTTAAATCAATACTGCTGGCAGCACCTGAGCCCGTTGATAAAAAACGGTCGATATTTTCCTTGGTGAAAAATTGTTCCATCATCAATTGACGAATCGCCAGTTTAAAATCTTCAAAACGGGCAGGAATAACACCCGAGCCATAGAGTAGCGGTACTTTTTCAAATAACATGTGCACCGCTAGCCAGTTGGTAATTGCGCCAGATAAGGCGAATAACCCGATTGTATAGACTAGATGGTTGTCTAAGATGAAACCCAATAAGGTGCTTATTAGGGCAATAAAATTAGTGACTAAGCTTTTGTTCACTGATAACTCCGTGATATGAAAATGGATTTAGATTTGCTTTAAGTCGCAAGGGTATAAACGCTATGATAGCATTGAACTTACTCTGCTAAAATAATACCAATAACGATAATTATGATTTATTCAACAGTCAAAAAACTACTAATTTTAATCTCTTTTGCTTTTATAAGTGCTTGTGGCGCTGACAATGTAACAGATCAGCAATGGCGAGCGTTAGATCTTAACAACACAATTTTACTCACCTTGCCTCACGGTAACGTGGTGATTGAATTAGCGCCGCAATTTTCCCCTAAACATGTAGCGCAATTTTCAGCGCTTGTTAAAAAATCCTTTTATGATGGTACAAAATTTTATCGTGTTATTGATGGCTTTGTTGCGCAAGCAGGACCAAAAGATGGTGGTGAAAAAGATAAATCAGTACCTATTTTGGCAATAGAGGGGCAATTTTTACTCGATGAAAAACAGCCTTTTACCCCAGTACAAAGCAATGATTTGTTTGCCTTAAAAACAGGTTTTAAAGATGGTTTTGCCTTGGCTAGTAATAACAACGACAGCGCTTGGTTAACTCATTGCCCCGGTACATTAGCGATGGCGAGAGGTAATGAAGCCGATTCAGCCTCAAGTCACTTTTATTTTGTTATCGGGCAAGCACCGCGCTACTTAGATAAAATAATGACCATTTTTGGCCGTGTCGTTTATGGCATGCAGCATATTCAAGCAATAAAGCGAACGTCAACAATTGAAGGAGAGTATGCGGTAGATAGTCGCGAGCATACCCCGATTGTTAGCATGAAATTAATGAGCGATGTGCCGAAAAAAGATCGCATTATTATTGAAGTTGAAAATACTGAATCGACCAACTTTACTGAGCGATTAGTCAAACGTCGCGCTCGACCAGATGCGTTTTTCTATAAAAAACCACCCACGGTGCTAGATGTTTGCCAAGTACCCATAAGAAGTCGTTTAGTAAAATTACAGGACTAATCAAGCGTGAAAACTAATTTAATTACCCGTGAAGGCTTCGAGCTGCTTCAAAAAGAATTAAACCATCTTTGGAAAGTTGAACGTCCTGAAACCACCAGAAAAGTATCTTGGGCAGCGAGTTTAGGTGACCGATCAGAAAATGCTGATTATCAATACAACAAAAAGCGCCTTAGAGAAATTGATCGTCGAGTACGTTATTTAACGAAACGGCTTGAAGACATCAAAGTGATTGACCATAACCCGCAACAAGCAGGAAAGGTGTTTTTTGGTGCTTGGGTCGAACTTGAAAATGATGACGGCGAACAGCTTAAATTTAAAATAGTTGGGCCCGATGAGATTTTTGGTCGCAATGACTATATTTCTATCGACTCACCGATGGCACGCGCATTATTAAAAAAAGAAATAGATGATGAAGCCGTGGTAAGCACTCCTTCAGGTGAAAAATACTGGACAGTGTTAACAATCAATTATTAACTCTTAAATATTGATAACTTAGTTTTACCCCTGCACTAAAGTACCATTCACCTTTCAACCAATATCAGCCATGATCAATCACTCTGTTCATTTTGGTTATATAACTATGTCTATAACAAAGCACCTGAAAACCTTCTTTTTGGCAATCACGCTATTTTTATTTAGCCAACACTCGTTTGCTGAATTTATTGAATTAACAAGCTTTGGTGAAAATCCTGGCGATCTTAAAGCAAGTTATTACTTACCAAAAATGGATGATTCAAACAACGCTTCTCCTGCTTTGGTGGTATTGCTGCATGGCTGCGCGCAACAAGCAGAAGCGCTTGCGCAGCAAAGCGGATTAGCTGGCTTGGCAAAACAGCATAACTTTGCTTTATTGCTGACACAACAAGGGTTAACGAATAACATTAAACACTGCTTTAATTGGTATTCAGCAGATGATTACACTAAAGATAAAGGCGAAACGTTATCGATAAAAAATATGATAACCACGTTAAAGCAAAAGCTTGCGAGTGAAAATGTTTATATTATAGGTTTGTCTGCTGGTGGGGCAATGGCAAGCAGTTTATTGGTTAATTACCCTGAGCTTTTCACTGCTGGCGCTGTAGTTGCGGGTATTCCTTTTCCCTGTGCAGACGGTTTAATTACCGGTATTTCGTGTATGAAAAACGGCCCTTCTCAAACAACAGATGAATTAGTAACGCTGATTCAAAAAATGAATCCTAAGCAAACCACTTGGCCTAAATTGTCAGTGTGGACAGGCGCAAACGATAGCATTGTTAATCCGTTAAACTCATCCATGCTTGCACAGCAATGGGCGCAGTTGTTAAAGGTAACAGCTAAACCGATAGTTGACAAAAAACCAGGGTATACCATTACCCGTTGGCAAAATGTTGATAAGAAAACGCAAGTTGAGCTGGTTGAAGTAATGAATCGAGATCATGGCATTATGGTGAACCCGAATGAAGAAAATGGCGGTGAAGTGTCAGATTATCTATTAGCTTCTCCAATCAGCACAGTGAAGCATGTGATGAAATTATGGGAATTGAAATAAAAACAAATAGTTATATATAGCACTATGGTGCTAATTATTTTTGTAAGTTAATCATATACAGTGTTATCAGTTGGCAAAAAAGCGTCACAAAAAATATAAGCGCACTAACCAATAACACAATAATTATTAATAAGGGTTACCCATGAAACATTCTTACAGCAAAAAAAGTTATAGCAACAGAAGTTACCTCGCTTTGGCAATTGCTACCGCATTGTCTAGCAGTATTGCTTTGGCAGAAGAAGTCGCAGATGCTTCTCCGGCGGCAAAAGATAAAGGTCTTGAGCGCATTGAAGTTACGGCACGTAAAACCGTAGAGAACCTACAGACAGTACCTGTATCTATAACGTCTATTGGTGCAGCTGAACTTACCGAAAATGGCATCTCAGTGATGACTGAAGTGCAGCGATTTTCGCCAAATACTACTTTGCAAACTAGCCGCGGTACAAACTCAACCCTTACTGCATTTATTCGTGGTGTCGGACAGCAAGATCCGCTTTGGGGTTATGAACCCGGTGTAGGTATATATATTGATGACGTCTATATGGCGCGTCCACAAGGTGCGGTGCTTGATTTATTAGATGTGGAGCGTATTGAAATACTTCGTGGTCCTCAAGGCACACTTTATGGTAAGAATACCATTGGTGGCGCTGTAAAATATGTGACTAAACCAATGTCAGGCGACACAGAACTTAACATTGAAGGGACATTGGGTAGTTATAATCAAAAAGATCTAAAAGTAACCGGTCAAATACCATTACTTGATGATAAATTATTTATTGGCTTTGGTCATGCGGAGCTTAACAGAGATGGTTTTGGAGAATTTTTAACTTCAGCATTAGCTGATCAAGATACAGAAAACTATAATAAAGATTTATCAGCATCGCGTTTTACATTAGAATTTCATGCCACTGACGATCTATTTATGCGTTTAGCATGGGATAGAACAAACGATGACTCTAATGCGAAAGGGGGTTATCGTTTACTGCCTAGCATATTAATTGATGCGCCCGTACCTGACAGTGTTTATGACTCATATACCAGTATGCCTACAAGCAATAACGTTGAGCTTGAAGGGTATAGCTTTTTGGTAGATTGGCAGGCAACTGATGAATTATCAGTAAAATATGTAGCAACGTCTAGAGAAGGGAATTCAGTTACCAACATTGATTTTGATAATACTTCGTTAGATATTTTTGACGTGCCAGCAATTTATGATGATGAAAATACTAGCCATGAATTACAAGCCAACTACACCGGTGATGGTTTTACTATTGTAGGCGGCCTTTATGCTTATGATGGAGAATCTTGTGGTCACTTTGATGCTATTTTAGGTTTCTTAGGTAGGGCAGCATTCAATACTCCTGGTTTAACACGTGAAGTAACGGGTTGTAACAACAGTAAAAGTACAGCGGCTTATATCCAAAGCAGTATAGATATCTCTGAGCAGCTTTCATTAACGGTTGGTGGGCGCTATACCAAAGAAGAGAAAGAGGCCTATGTTAACAATGGCTTGGCGTTTAGTAATGTATATCCAAGCGATAATTGGATACCAGGCTATGAGAGAGGGGATGTTTCTTTTCCCCAAGTATTAGGTACTGACACTGATGGGGATGGAATATTAGATGCGTCTAAAAAGAAAGAGTGGTCTCGTTTTACACCGCGCTTGGGATTGGAATATCAGATTGACGACGACACCATGGTATTTGCAAGTTATTCGCAAGGTTTTAAGTCAGGTACATTTAATCCTCGTGCGACTGTCAATGAGTCAGCAGCGAATCCTGAAATAGTTGATTCAATTGAGTTAGGTATAAAGAAAGATTGGAATGATGTTTTACGAACAAATGTGACGATATTTTCTTTAGATCATACAGATCGTCAGTATATTACCGTAACCCCCGATCCAGATGATTTTACCGTATTAAACCAAAACTTAGGTAATATCAAAGGTTCAACGGTTAAAGGTGTGGAAGCTGAAATTACTTGGGCAACCACTGAAAACTTAAGAATTGACTTTTCAATAGGCTTCTTAGATTCTAAAATTGAGGATGACCCAACAATTGCAATACCATTAGTGGGCTTATCAAATACACCTGATTATACCATGAACTTAGCTGCCAATTACACCATGGATACTGAGGTGGGATACTTTGTCTTTAGTGGTGGCTATTACTACCGTGATGACTACTTATTATTTGAAGATAGTGATTCGTTACTTCAAGAAGGGTACGGTACGCTAAACGCAAGTGTAACTTGGGAAGATGTAGAAGGTAATTGGTATGGTGGGCTTCACTTTAAAAACTTAACTGATGAAGAAGCTATGGTGGGTGGCTATAATTTTACAGCCAAAAATGATGATGGAACTTACAGCCCTGGCTTAGGTGGAGACAATACCTTAATAGGCTACTTTAATGACCCTCGTACAATACAATTAACGGTAGGCTATCGCTTCTAATAAATTTTGAAAAATAACAATGTATAAAGATGAGAAAGAGCTGGTTATTACCAGCTCTTTTTTTGATAATAGAACAATGATTCTTCCGTCTTAAAGGTGTTGTATGAACCAAGCAAAAGTGGCTATCGCCGATGATCATCCGTTGTTTCGTACGGCCTTAAAACAAGCGGTGTTTGACTGTTTGCCAGATGCGGGTATTAAAGAGGCATCAAGCTTTGGTGATTTACTCGATGTTATAGCAGAGTCACCCGAGCTAGAAATTATCTTTTTAGATTTACATATGCCTGGTAATGACGGTTTTACCGGTTTAACCCAGTTGCAAAATAACCATTCAGATTTAATTGTTATCATGGTGTCTTCTGATGAAAACCCCGATATTATGCAAAAAGCGATTAACTTTGGCGCAGCGGCTTTTATCCCCAAATCAGTTGATTTAGCGACTATTGCACAAGCTATCAATACGGTGCTTGGCGGTGAAACTTGGTTGCCGATAAATATGCCAATGAATAGAGATACTGAGCTAGCACAAGAGCATAAGAAATTGGCTCAACAATTAGCGCAATTAACCCCTCAGCAATACACGGTTTTAGCGCTGGTTGCTGATGGACAGCTAAATAAGCAAATAGCAGGGCTGTTGAATATTAAAGAAAATACCGTAAAAAAGCATGTTTCAGCAATTTTATTACAATTAGGCGTGTATAACCGCACTCAAGCGGGTTTGGCATATCAACAATTAATGTTAGCACCGCAAGAAAATATTTCCCTTTAAATTTGAATAATTAAACGTCATGATAAGCACACTTAATTTATCAATAATATCATTACTTATACCGATATATCACAATATCAGCAAATGGTTAACGCGTTGCAAGAGTCTAATGAGCACCTTGAGCACAGAGTCGCTGAAAGAACCAATGAATTAACACAAATAAATAAAAAACTTGGTTCAGCTAAGATGCAGGGGTGGTGAAAAAAATAATCACTCATTTTCCAGTTGAGCAAGTTTCATCATCATTGACAAAAGACTTTAGCTTGTCAATGCAAGAAAAGCAGTTAACTTTATGTACTCATACCTCGAAACAAATTGTGCAAACTGATAGAAAATTACTACGCCGCATATTGCAAAACTTACTCGCTAATGCACTTCGCTATACACAAGAAGGTCGTGTGGTGTTAGGTTGTCGTCGCTTAAATAATGCTATTAGTATTGAAGTTTGGGATACAGGCATGGGCATAGCTAAGCAAGATGCGAGCAGCGTTATCACGTATTACGAGCATTGAAAACTATCATTAAAAGTATTAGCCTAGCCTAGCAAAGTTAAACAAAGAAAGCAGCGAGCACATCGAATCATCTATGCGATTAAGTTTGTGTTTAGCTGTTGTAAAAGCACTATAATCACTGCTTTATCTTTGTTGCAAGTCATTTTTAGGGCGTTTATATTTTTGAGATATCAACATTTTCAACTAGGGTAAATTATGGAATTGTTAAAAGCTTCGTCAATTCTTTTCGTGTTGCTAAACCCATTTCTGATTAGCATATACCTTATTAGCTTGATTAGAGATCTATCACTTAGAGAGTTTATACAGGTAATGATGCGAGCCCACATTATCAGTGGAATTGTATTTGTCATTTTTGCAATCACGGGAGAAAGAATTTTTGAAGATATCTTCAATGTGCGTTTTGGTGCTTTTTTAATATTTGGGGGTATCATTTTTTTATGGATTGGAATTCAATCTATATTTTCTGGACAGTTGGCCTTAATAGATACAAGTGGTGATCCTGAGCATATCGCTGGATCTGTAGCTATGCCGTTTATGATTGCTCCGGGTACAATAAGCGCGAGTGTACTCATTGGATCATCGTTACCCGCATCGAGTGCGACTATTGCTGTTATTGTCGCCATAGTTTTTTCTTTGTCGTCAATAATTCTTTTTAAATTGATCCATGATCCTCTCAAAAAACGAAATGAACGTTTGTTAAATCGCTATGTCGAGGTGATGGGTAGGATTGTCGCATTGTTTACAGGTACTTTTGCCATTGAGATGATTGCCCGTGGTGTCGGATTACTGTGGTCTAATTAATATACAAGAACTTAAAACGGAAAAAATACAGTTGGTTTTTTTCATTTCTTTCAACATTATAATCAACTATATTTGGTCGCTTAAATTGGCGTTGGTTGAATAGTTGTATTCAATTTTAAGAGTAGAGTTTTGATATGATAGAAGTACTGATCTTAGCCGTGGCATTAAGTATGGATGCATTTGCGGTATCTATAGGTCTAGGTTCTAAGCATGTAAAGCAAACAAAGTCGTTGGCTTTCATGTCGGGAATATATTTTGGTTTATTTCAGGGGTTAATGCCTTTAATTGGTTATCTTGGAGGTAAAGGGGTTATAAGTTGGATCGAACCTTATGCTTTATGGATCGCATGTTTGTTGCTTGTACTTATTGGGGCTAAAATGCTCTACGAGTCTTTCGTTGAGGGCATAGAAGAAGATATTGCCCAAGTAACTCATCGAGTTATGCTAATACTTGCAATTGCTACAAGTATTGATGCTATGGCGGCTGGCTTTACCTTAACTATTTTGGACGTAAATCCGTTTGTCGCTTGTTTTATTATTGGTAGTATTACTTTTTTCTTTAGTTGGTTGGGTGTTTTTGTTGGCTCTAAAAGTGGAACTTGGTTGGAAAGTAAGGCCGAATTTTTTGGGGGTGTAATTTTGATTTTAATTGGTATAAAAATCTTATTTGAGTAATGTGCTAATTTCACACATAACAAAGTGCTTGATTGTCTTTTGGCCTTGATCGATAAAATTTTTTATCGATATTTATTTTTGAATTTTGACTGGACTAGTACAGGTTAAAAATTAATCATTTGCGCTTCATCGTTGCCATCAAGATTGAGTAAATTAGCTAAAATAATCAGGCTAGTACGTTTTCTAACATTGAATTTTGCAAAAATATTACTTAAATGTGTTTTTACTGTATTTTCTGTAATATTAAGTTCATAGGCGATTTGTTTGTTCAGCAGCCCTCTATAGCATGTTCATAGGGGACTTGATAATTCAGCAGAATATGGTTGGCAAAGGTATTAGCTGACCGTTTTTGATAACAATTGCCGCATCAATTTTTTCAGTGCTAACGCTTTGATTGGTTTACGCATAAAATAAAACTTGGCATTACTTGTGTGTTCTCTTACTTGTTCAGAAGGATCCGCTGAGCAAATAATCACAGGGGCTTGCCAAGCATATTTGGCGATACTTTTCTGCACTAAATCAACACCATTTTTATCATCATCTAAATGATAGTCTGAAATAATCATCGCAGGTATGAAAACTTGCTTGGCTAAAGCAATGGTCAAACTAGCTTCATCTTTAACACCGATAACCCGACAACCCCACTCTTGAAGCTGAGCTTGCAGTGCCGTTAGCATTAGCGATTCGTTATCAATGAGTACAATGTTTAAATCAACAAACTCGTTTGTGGGCAAAGGCTGTGAGGTTATTGTTCTTTCCATTTTTTTAGCTTGTATTGAATAATTACGCGGTAAGGTGATACTAAAACAGGTGCCTTTATCTAGCGTGGATTTTACTGAAATTGTAAAGCCCAACAATTTAGCAATACGCTCTGAAATGGCTAAGCCTAAACCAAGGCCTGATGCCGCTTCGTTTGAATTTAAACGCTCAAACTCTTTGAAAATAATTTCTTGTTTGTTTGCTGGTATGCCGGGGCCATTGTCCCACACTTCAATAATACTATTGTTTTGTTGATGTCTAACACCGAGCAGCACTTTACCTTGACGGTTTGTTAGCGGGCAATAGTTGATAGCATTAGATAAGAAATTTTGAACAACCCGGCGTAACAACCTTTGATCGGTTGCAACCACACAGCTTGATTTTACATAGTTAAATTTCAAATTTGCTTGCTGTGCTAATACCGTAAACTCTTTACTTAAAGGAGATAATAAATCATCAATTGAGAAGCAATGTTTATCAATTTTTTGTGAGCTGTTATCAAGCCGTGATATTTCAACTAAGTCTGAAAGTAAGCTTTCTGCAGCGCTGAGCGAGTTTTGAATATTATTTGCTAGTTCTTTCAGTTCAGTATTTTGCACTTTTTTGTTGAGCATATTGGTAAATAATGACATCGCATTGAAGGGCTGCATTAAATCATGACTAGCGGCAGCTAAAAATCGACTTTTGCTGGTATTGGCGGCTTCTGCTTCTGCTTTGGCTTTGCTTAATTCAAGGGTGCGCTCTGTTACTCTTTGCTCTAAGTTTTCATTGGCTTGTTGTAAAGCTTGTGCTGTTTCAATATGAACGGTGATATCAGAAAACGTGCTAACAAAACCGCCGCCAGGCATGGCTTGGCCGCGAATTTCTAATACGATGCCACTGGGCATTTCTCGTTGAAAATGATGGCTATTACCTTGGCGCATATGCGCAATGCGGCGCTTAATAAAGTCATCAACTTTATTGGTATCAGTAGCGTTTTTATTAGCTACTATAACGCCACGATCAGCGTTAAATTGAATGAGATCAGCAATGGGTTTGCCTGCACTGACAAAATTTTCTGGGTAATCAAGTAACTCAATATAACGTTTATTCCAGGCAACTAGGCGCATGTCAGCATCTATAACACTAATGCCTTGCTCTATATTTTCAACGCCAGCCTGCAATAATTCTCGATTAAAGTGAAAAAGCTTATTGGCTTCATCAACGATATTAACAACGTCTTGTAATGGCATACTCTGTTTTGTGGTAACAGCCTTCATTACCATGCGGGTAGATGCTGAGCCTAATATGCTCGACAGTTGTAAACGAGTATATTCAACTAAATCGTTGCTAGCTGTGGTGTTAGACAATTGCTTGGCATGTTTATGTAGGAAAGTTGTTGCCGCGTTATCATCAATAAAACGTTGTAGTAAATGGTATAAGTCTTTTGATGATAAGTGGTGTTCGAAATCGCCTTGTTGCTTATACATAAACAACTCGGCTTGTAGTTTCTCTGAGACACTGCGATGAGTTTTTAAGGAAATAAAAATAAAACAACCCGTGTTGGCAAGCAAGCTAAAGAATAAGCCATGACTAATATGATCAAGTGAAGTAAAGCCAAATAGTGCATAAGGCTTAAGCCAAGTTAATCCCCATAATCCTGAATTTAGCCAAACAGAATTAGGCAATAAACTGGGCAGTAATAAAGTGTAAAACCAAATAATGCTACCAAAAATTAAACTAATTAACGCCGCTTTAGTGGTCGCTTTACGCCAATATAAAGCGCCTATCACCAGCGGCGCTAATTGCGATAATAAAACAAACGATAATAGGCCAATAGTGGCTAGGTGGTTTTGTTGATCTATGATGCGCTCAAAAGCCAAGGCTAACAGTAATAACAGGGCGATGGCGACACGGCGAATATTTAATAAAACACTTGAAAGCTGAGTTTTCTTTTGGCTAACAAAGCTATTGTAGTGCAGTAATAAAGGGTTAACTATTTCTGTTGTTACCATGGTGCTTAGCACTATGGTTGCAACAATAACCATGCTGGTCGCTGCCGCTAAACCACCTATATAAGCTAAACCACCTAGCCAAGCTTGTTGAAAAAATAAAGGGATAGTGATGACATAAGTATCGGCGTCAACATTGCCACCGGGAAATAAACTTTGCCCAGCCAGAGCTATCGGCAGCACAAAAATGTTAATGGCAATAAGATATAAAGGATATAAATAGCGAGCGCTTTTTAGTTCGTTTTCATGATGGTTTTCTATCATCATCATATGATATTGCTGCGGTAAAATGAAAATAGTGACCATGCCCAATAATGCTTGTGAAATAGCATAATAAGTCGTGTTAGCTGATGACACTTGCTTGATGTTATCCACTTGGGTAAAGTTTTCTGCTTGAGTAAATAAGTCATTAACGCCGTCAAAAACAAAAAAAGTCGCAAAAATACCCACGGCAGTTAAGGCAAATAATTTGATCACTGAGCTAAAGGCTATCGCTAACACTAAGCCTTGATTTTGTTTATTCACCACTACCTGTCTGGCGCCAAATAATATACTGAAAATAATAAGCACTAGCGTAACAACAAAAGTGGTACTGATACCTGATTGATAAGAGCCAGTGAGCAAATCGAAACTTTTACCAATTGCGCGTAACTGTAAGGCGATATAAGGAATAGTGCCTAATAATGCAACCAATGTGACGGTAGCGGCAATAACAGGTGAACGGTTGTAACGACAAGCAATAAAGTCGGCAATTGAGGTTAAGTTCTGCTCTTTACTTATGCGTAGTATTCTTAGCAACATTGGCCACGCTAAAACTAAGGATAAAATCGAACCAATATAAACAGGCGCAAGCCAAGCGCCCGTGGTTGCAGCCTGACCAACCGTGCCATAAAAAGCCCATGAAGTACAACTCACCCCGAGTGATAAACTGTATACCCAAGGACGAGAAAGCCATTTTTTATTGCTTTGTTTTTGTCCATAGTAAGCGACCATAAAAAGTAACAGCAAATAAGCAATAGATAGTAAGGATATCAGCCAAGTATCAAGGGAAAGCCAAACTAACAATGAAAATTCCTCTATTTTTGTAGGTTGGACTTTAGTTCGAAAATTCTGTCAGAATGAATTCAAACCTACATTGGTTGGGCATTATTATGTGCTTTGTCAGCATAACATGCGCCGCACTAAAAGGCAGTGAACGAAGGTAGTACATCATTGCATAATTTATTTAGTTAAGCTGATTAGACGTCGTCATTTATAGTTAAAGTTTTCTTAATGAATTTACCTCAAATAAACAATAAACACTTAGTGGCAGCACTTGTTTTTATCAGTTATACCCTCTTTGCTATGGCTTGGGTTGGTGGCACAGCTAGCATGAGTCAAATAATGTCAGCAATGCACGTTGATAGCTTAGCCTCGGCTAGTTTCATTAGCGGCGCGGTGACCTTGGCAAAAATTGTTGGTACCTTTATCGCCGCAGGTTTGGCATTAAAACTAGGGATCAGAAACGCCTTTTTTGTTGCGGGTTTATTAATTTCTATTGGGTTGTTAACACCACTTGCCCCTAATTATGAATTGCTGTTGTTGAGTCGGTTTTTAATGGGACTTGGCGGTGCCTTTATGATTGTTTACTTTAATCCCATTGTTATGGCTTGGTTTACGCCAGAAGAAAGACCGACCATTAATGGCATAAATGCGGTTGCCTTTAATGTAGGTACGGGCATTATTTTATGGCAAATGACTAATTTTAATAATTTTACCGGTAGCTGGAAAAATACATTAATCTTTTTTTCTTTGGTAAGCTTGGCGTTAAGCCTTGCTTGGCTGTTGGTGAAAAATAAAACCAGTGACAGTCATTCACCAGAAAAACAAGCAGAACAGCCTCAAGTACATTACTCTTATGCGGATGGATTGAAAGACAAATTTAATTGGATTTATGCACTAACTTATTCTGGCATTTTAGCGTTTTATATTTGTTTATTTACCTTTTATCCCAAAGCAGGTATTAGTCAAAGTGCTTTAGTGATCGGCTCTGGTATTGTTGGTACGTTAGCGGGTGTTTTTTATAGCAAAAAATTTACCGCTCGTGTTCCTGTTATTCGTTGGTCGGGGTTAATTATTACCATTACGGTGTTAGGTTTGTCTTTTGGTCAATCTGATTTATTGCAAACACTGTGTGCGATGGCGCTAGGTTTTTTTATTTTCTTCCCCGTTACGGCGCTAGTCACTATTCCGCATGAATTACCTAAAATGACGGGACAAAAAGTCACGGTAATCTTTAGCTTGTTCTATTCAATAAGCTATTTGGTTGCTACTGTGGTGCTATGGAGTTTTGGTAAGTTAGTTGATATAAACCAGGGCGATTTCAATTCAGCTTTTATATTAATTACTGTGATGAGTAGCACCTTTTTTATCGGAAGTTTCTTTTTACCGGAAACTGCGCATAAAACACGTGCAAAGATAAGTGTGTCAGAAAAAGATAAGGAAAAAAAATGCGAGGCGTAATTTCAGAAAAACTCCAAGATTTCATTGAGCAAGCGAATATAGCGGCTAAACAAGCGAAAGCTGACGGTGTGCAATTAACCCCTTCATTAGTGCGTGGAAATATTGAAAAACTCGCTTTTTTTATTGGTGAAGGGCCAGATCTCGCTTTTGTAAAAGAAAGTGCATTTAAAACCTTAACACACAGTATTGCCGTTAGAATTTATAGTCCTGATCCTGAGCAAGCATTACCCGTTGTTCTGCATTTCCACGGCGGTGGACATATGTGTGGCAATATTGCTTTGTACGATACTATTAGTCGAAAAATTGCCAAGTATGGCAATTGCATTGTAATCGCGGTGGAATATCGCTTAGCACCAGAATTTCCATACCCTGCAGGTATTGATGATTGTCAGTATGCGTTAGCGCATTATCAAGAAGTGCTTGGGAAAGTAAAATATAACCAACAATTGATGATTGCTGGCGACAGTGCTGGTGGCGCTATTTGTACTACCTTAGCCAGTAATAATATTGGTAGCTGCAGCGTACATATTGATAAACAAATATTAGTTTATCCCAGTGTTGATTACGCCATGTCTTTTCCTTCTATTGATGAAAATGGCAGGGGGTTTTTATTAGAAAAAGAAAAAATAGTTTGGTATTTTGACAACTATTTTCAACATAATGAGCCTTGCCAGCTCGTGTCGCCATTGTTTATGCCAATGGATGCTAGCATGCCAGAAACCATTATATTTACAGCAGGTTGTGATCCGCTAAGAGATGAAGGCATTGCCTATGGCCAAGCGTTAAGTAAGCTTGGCGTGAAAGTAGAGCAGCACTCTTTTGACGGTATGATTCATGCGTATATGTTACTTGATAGTTTGGTTGCCAAAGAGTGTGAACAAACGTATCAACTGATAGGTGAGTTTGTTCGAAAGTAGTTCATGTTTTGAGACCGGTTCCGGCCACTTTGAAGACCATTCCTTGAATACAAAAACGATCTCAGAATAGATTGTTTAGATACGAAAGCTAACAATTTCTGGCTGCCTGCTAAGAGACGCTATCCTCCAATTTTTGTCATTGGCTATTTTGTTTTTTGATCTGAAATTATGACCGTTCAGTGCCAACAACGAAAGTAGAGCAATCAAGACTTAGTTCTGGTTATGCTCCCTTGCTAGATCTTAACAAATATTGTTTAACCGATATTCTGATTTGTTTTTGTAACGGTAACGTCACTTTAAGTGGAAAAATTATTGGCTAAATGTTGAACGGCCTTAGTTTGATCTAGCTCACTTTTCAAACAGAATAAATTTGCGTATTTTCAAAGCTTAATGGTATTCTAGGTATCAGATTTTCAACCTTTGGCTGTCTAAGCTAATTAAAACTCTCTGCACTTTTGGTTTATTAAATCAATAGGATAAAAATGACAATTTCTATATTAATTTGTGACGATTCGAATATGGCACGAAAACAGCTTAAAAGAATACTTCCTCAGGGTTGGGCTGACAACACACAGTTAGTAAAAAACGGCCAGGAGGCACTTGACGTGCTTCGCACAGAGAAGATAGATCTTTTATTTTTAGATTTAACCATGCCGGTATTAGATGGTTTTAGCGTATTAGAAATAATGCAAGCTGAAGCTATGAGTGTTAATACAATTGTTATTTCTGCTGATATTCAAAGCGAAGCGAAAAAAAGAGTTGAGGCAGCCGGAGCCTTAGATTTTATTAGAAAGCCCATTTCTGCAGACACATTAATTGAAGTTCTAAATAAGCATCATTTACTATGAACAGTGGTCTAAATTTTACCGAAGATCAACGAGACTATTTACAAGAAATTTGTAATATAGGCATGGGGCAGGCAGGGCAATCGCTTTCTATTCTATTTGAGCAATATGTTACTTTATCTGTCCCTTCGATTGAAATTATTTCAGCGAAAAATTTAATTACGACATTGAAACGATTGATACCTGCTGAAAAAATATCGGCGGTACGTCAGGGCTTTTATACTCATGTAACGGATCCTAATATTTGTGGTGAATCCATTACCATCTTCAGCAATACCGACTTCGCACAGTTGGCACAATTAATTGATTTAGATGAGGACGTGACGTTTGAAGTTGAGCAGGAAATGTTGCTTGAAATTTCAAACATTATTAATGGTGCTTGTTTGTCAGGTATTGCGGAACAAATATCAGAACGTTTTTTTAGTACGCCGCCATCAATAATGGGGCAATCCATCATAATAGATAATTTACTCAATAAAGAACACTTGATATGGGATCATGCTCTTTCTATAAAAATACAATACAGTGTCGATAAGCATTCGTTTCAGTGCGACTTATTGCTTTTGATGCCAGATTCTTCGGTTAAATACTTACAAAATGTTTTAAACCGGCTTATTGATGAGTTGTAAATGTTATGATTAATAAGTTTCCTTACACTAATAATGTTATTGATTGCGTTGATAGTGGCGTTTTTGTTATAGATAAATATTTTACTGTGCATCTGTGGAATGACTATATGGCTATTCGCTGTCAGTTCACGTCGGATGATATTTTTGGTTTAAATCTCTTTGATTGCTTTCCTGAATTACCTCAGAAGTGGTTTGAAAGAAAAATTAAAAGTGTTTTCCTTTTGAAGAGTCCGTCTTATTCTGCATGGGAACAAAGGGATTATTTATTTGAGTTTCCACATGGCCGCTCTGTAACCGGTGGTGTTGATTTTATGTATCAAAATTGCTGTTTTACGCCAATACTTGGTCAGGACAATAATGTTGAGTATGCTTGCGTTACCATTAAAGATGTTACCGATATCGCAATAGCAACCATGAAACTTAAAAAGACCGTGACGGAATTAGAACGTATCAACAGCATTGATGGTTTAACACAAGTGTATAACCGATCTCATTGGGAAAAATGTTTTAAAAATGAAGTTGATCGAGTTAACCGATATGAACACCCAGTGTCTCTTATTATGTTTGATATGGATTTTTTTAAAAATATTAACGATAAATACGGTCATTTGTGTGGTGATGAAGTACTGAGGAAAACTGCGAAACGCTGTACTGAGTCATTACGTTCAGCTGATGTTATAGGGCGTTATGGCGGTGAAGAATTCTGTATATTTTTACCTGAGACCGATTTAGCTGGCGCAGCCTATATAGCTGAAAAGCTAAGGCATATTATTTCCGATACACCTGTTTATTATAAATCACTAGCCGTGTCTATATCGGCCAGTATTGGTTTTACCAGCTCTCGTTCAACAAATAATAATCACGAAAAGCTTATTAATGAAGCCGATACCGCTTTATATGCCGCAAAAAATAATGGCCGAGCTCAATGCGTTAGCTTTTTTGATTGCGATGCTTAATCAGAGTCGTCATATATAGTTAGGTTTTTTTGGCTAATTCAGCGTGAAGCCTTGTTTGTTTTGCAGCAGCCTTTGTTCAAAGTTTAACAACCAAGCCTTTCTATGTAGGCCTCCAGCATACCCCGTTAAGCTACCATCTTTACCGATGACACGATGACAGGGAATAATAATGGCGATAGGGTTAGCGCCATTGGCAGCTCCCACGGCACGTACAGCCTTCTTATTATTCATTAGCTCGGCTTGCTGACTATAATAACGGGTTTCTCCATAGGGAATTTTTTGTAAAGCCTGCCAAGTTTGCTGTCTAAATAGCGTACCTTGAGGCGCTAAGGGCAAATCAAAAATGGTTATTTCACCGGCAAAATATTGCATTAGTTGCTTTTTTGCTCGTAACGTTAAGTCATTTCCTTTAGGCACTTCGGTATTCATTAAGTCATGGTTTTTGACCTTATCAATAAATTCGACTCGATAGATAGCCTCATTATCAGCAAAAATTCCAAGATCACCTATTGGTGTGGGTAAAGCGCTAAAGAAGGATTGTTTCATAATAAATTCCATACCTGAAAAGTTAAATAAGATTGCCAAGGCGAAGCGTCTTCGGGGTTTAATGCCACCCCTTGCTGAGTTAAGGCTTTTTTAATGCCTAAGTCGCCACCTAGCCAAATATTAGGATTACTTAAACCACGCATTTTTGTGTAGTCAATCGTCCAAGGGCCAATACCTTTTAATGGCAACCATTCATCAGGTGATGCCTGTGGTTTTTCTACCATAAACTGGGCTAAATTTACTAAGGTTGCCCGTCGAGAGGCTGGCATTTTTAACTCACTTAAATCGCTATTGAGTAAATCTTTTGGCATGGGGAATAGTGTTAAATCTCCTTGTTTTGTGCCGTAATGTTTCACTAAAGTTGCTACTAGTTTTAGTGCGCCTGCAACAGAGATTTGTTGGCCTAAAATGGCTCTAACACCTGCTTCAAATAAATTCCATGTACCTGGCAAACGTAGCCCTAAGCATATTTGTTTATTCAATCCCTCTACTGTTAGCAGCTGTTTATCAATGCTCTGTATAGCAGCATCTAAGTCTAGAATACGGCGAATATTCCTAACGACAGGCATCAAGTGGTTGATCTCACTTATGTTTATATCAACGTTGAAACCATGCTTATCTGCATTATGTGTAGCGGTAAATTGCCCATGAATACTATTGAGCTTGCCATCACCAACGTCATTGGTAGAAGGCCAGTTGAAGGTTCTGCTATAACTATTTTTGTTTACCCATTCTATTGGTGATATGGCTCTGTGCTTTAAAAAGTCTCTTAGTTGCGCCCAAGCATAAGGAGGACGATAACTTAAAAATAAGGTAATAGTGTTGGTGGTTGCTACCTTATTTTTACGCAAGCTTGATGGTGTTAGTTTTAGCTTAGTTTGAAAACAATCGTTGAATCTACGCAGGCTATTAAAACCAGCTGCAAAAGCGACTTCAGTTACACTCATCGGTGTTTGTTGAAGCAATGATTTGGCAAACATTAGTTGTTGATGTTGGGCGTAGTTTTTTGCACTTGTTCCTAAGTTATCTTGAAATAAAGTATTTAGATATCGGCTTGAAATGCCTAAGCGATCGCTAAGTTGACTAATGCTTTGAGCGGTAAGCGCCCCTTCATTGATTAAGTTAAGTGCTCGCTCAAAACTGGTGTTTTTTCCCTTCCACGCAAAAGAGTCAGGCGCGGCATCGGGTCGACAGCGTAGGCATGGTCTGTAACCATGATTTACTGCGGCAACAGAGGTTGTAAAGTATTCAACATTACATTCTTTCGGCGGCGGGGCGGGACAAATTGGACGGCAAAATATGCCCGTAGTTTTCACCGCGATAAAAAACTGGCCATCAAAGCGAGCATCCCGTGATAGTCGCACTTGTTGATATAAGGTCTTGTCCATGGTGTTAACGATTACCCAGAGATTATTGTATCCCAGTGTAATAGCAAGCGAGCATTAACACTAGCCAGATTCAGAACTGATTGTTGAACTGATTAGGTTGTTTGACAAAAAATCAGTTGTTGTTGAGTACTTCTTTTGCCGCACGAAAAGCTTCTTGTGCCGCAGGTGCACCGCAATAAACTGCGCTGTGAAGTAATACTTCGCGTATTTCCTCAACCGTAGCACCATTATTGAGTGCGCCGCGAATATGCCCTTTCAATTCTTGTGGTGTTCTTAAAGCCGCAAGCATGGCAATAGTGACTAAGCTGCGAGTTTTTAAATCGATACCGCCTCGTTGCCAAGTAGAGCCCCAACCATGGTCGTTAATGTAGTCTTGCATCGGCTGGGCAAAATCATCGGTATTATTTAAAGCACGATCAACAAAATCGTCACCCATTACTTGACGGCGAGTTTGTTCACCTTTATTTGTTGTCATATTCTATCCTAGTGTATGTGTTGCTTTAAGTATCGGTATAAGTTTTTACTGTGCTGTCCAAGCGCCATCCATTGGTAAAGAGGCGCCTGTAATGCTGCGCGCACTATCACTACATAAGAATAAAATAAATTCGCCGATTTGGCGAGGATCCATCATTTCTGGCAACGGTTGTTTGGCCGTTACTAGGTTATATTTTGCTTGTTCAAAGTCAACTTGTTGTTTTTGTGCAATGTCATTAATTTGGTTATTAATTAATGGCGTATCAACCCAACCCGGGCAAATAGCGTTTGCGGTAATGCCTAGTTCAGCACATTCGAGCGCAACGACTTTCGTCAACCCAACAATGCCATGCTTGGCTGCCACATAAGCTGACTTATTTAACGATCCGACTAAACCGTGAACTGAAGCGATATTGATAATACGACCCCACCCCTTGGCTTTCATGCCCGGTAATGATTGTTGAATGGTATGAAACGCAGCGGTTAAATTAATAGCAATAATGGCGTTCCATTTGTTCTCAGGAAAAGTATCAACGCCTTCGGTATGTTGAATACCAGCATTGTTGACTAAAATATCAATAGCGCCCATCACATTAATAGCACGATCCATAAAAGTAGCAATAGCGGCTGAATCCATTAAATTAGCATTATCAAATAACGTTTTGATGTTATATTGAGTGGCAAATTCTATTGCTAGCGCAACACCTTCGGCTTCATCCATTAAGCCATGTAATACTAAATTAATACCTTGCTCTGCTAGTGTATGAGCCGTTGCTAAGCCAATACCACTAGTTGAGCCGGTAATTAGAGCTGTTTTGCCTTTAAGCATAATAATATTCCTATTTTTCATTCATAAAACGGACACTTGATATATTGGCACTTGATATAACAGTACTTTCGGCTATGTTAGCTTAATTAAGTGACATTATATTTAGTACTATAGTGCTACACATTACCTTTGGTTTATCATCAAGTCAGCATAAAAAGAGAGGTGAAATTTGTTATTTGTGGTTATTCCACAAAGCGACTTTCTGGTATGATCTGGCTATATTGGAAAATAACCCTTTAATTAACGTTGGAACTGTAAATCAATGTCAGCTATTGCCGAGCAAATCAGTGAGCAAATCGCTCAAGAACTTAACGTCAAAACCTCACAAATTAATGCCGCTATTAACTTATTGGATGATGGCGCAACCGTGCCCTTTATCGCCCGTTATAGAAAAGAAGCGACTCAAGGTTTAGATGATAACCATTTGCGCGAATTAGCCACAAGGCTAACGTATTTACGTGATTTAGAAGCCCGTCGTCAGGTCATTTTAACGAGCATAAAGCAGCAAGATAAATTAACAAACGAATTAGCCAAGCAAATTGCCAGTGCTGATAATAAAACCCGTTTAGAAGATTTATATTTGCCATACAAACCTAAGCGTCGTACTAAAGGGCAAATTGCTATTGAAGCCGGTATTGAGCCGGTAGCGAATAGTTTGTTTAACAATTGGCAGCTTGACCCAGAACAAGAGGCTCAGGCATATCTTAATAATGTTACGAGAAGTGTGGTGAAAAGTGATGCAGGCTTTGTTGATGTCAAAGCGGTATTAGAAGGCGCCAGCGCTATTTTGGCTGAACGCTTTAGTGAAGATGCCAACTTATTACAAAAGCTACGTAGTCATATACTTAAACAGGCGCATTTAACGAGTAAAGTTATCAAAGGAAAAGACAACGAAGCGGCTAAATTTCGAGATTATTTTGAACACAGTGAAAAGTTAAAAACCGTGCCTTCACACCGTATGCTTGCGATGTTGCGCGGCCGTAATGAAGGTTTCCTACAACTGAAAATTGATGTAGACCCTAGCCAAGAAAAGAGCGCTGTTTCTAGTGCTGAGCAAATTATAAGTGAGCATCTAACTTTAAGGTTAACGCAACAAAAGGCAGCAAGTTTTTTAACTAGTACAGTACGTTTAGCGTGGAAGAGTAAACTCAGCGTTAGTTTAACTAATGAGCTGTTAACTCAACTTCGTGAGCAAGCTGAGCTACAAGCGATTAAAGTATTTGCTGAAAACTTGGCTGATTTATTAATGGCTGCTCCAGCAGGACCAAAAATAACATTGGGTTTAGACCCTGGATTACGCACGGGTTGTAAAATTGCTATTGTTGATGCTACCGGTAAATTGCTGCATACCACGACTATTTTCCCTCATGTACCGCAAAGCCATTGGGATAAATCGGTACGTACTTTAGTTAATATTTGTCGCAAATATAAGGTTGAACTCATTGCTATTGGTAATGGTACTGGCTCGCGAGAAAGCGATAAATTAGTCAGTGAAGTTATCGCTCAGTTTGACTCAACGGCTGGTTTAGCTAAACCGAAAAAAATGATGGTAAGCGAAGCAGGTGCATCAGTGTATTCGGCCTCTGAATTTGCAGCTAAAGAATTTCCTGATCTTGATGTTTCCCTGCGAGGCGCAGTTTCCATCGCCAGACGTTTACAAGACCCTCTAGCTGAGTTGGTTAAGATTGACCCTAAGGCCATCGGTGTGGGTCAATATCAACATGACGTTAGCCAGAGTCAATTAAGTCAAAGTCTTGATGATGTTGTAGAAGATTGTGTAAATGCCGTTGGGGTTGATCTTAATTCAGCCTCTGCGGCATTACTCACTCGTGTTGCTGGTTTAAACAAAACGATGGCAAATAACATTGTTCAATACCGAGATGAACAGGGCGCTTTTAGTAATAGAAAACAGTTAAAGAAAGTGGCTCGCTTGGGGCCAAAAGCCTTTGAACAAGCGGCAGGTTTTTTACGTATTAGTGGTGGTGATAATCCCCTTGACCAGTGTGCGGTTCATCCTGAAACTTATCCTATTATTGAAAATATTATTAAGCAGCTCAATATTGATAGTGCTGATTTGTTAAATAGCGCAGAGCAGTTACAGCAAGTTAATATTAGTGACTTAGCAACAGAGCAATTTGGTGAAGTAACCATTAAAGATATTATCAACGAGTTGGTAAAGCCAAGCAGAGATCCTCGGCCTGAATTTAAAACCGCCACCTTTGCTGACGGGGTTAATAAGATTACTGACTTAGCGGTAGGTATGGTGCTTGAAGGGGTCATTTCTAATGTCGCTAATTTTGGGGCGTTTGTCGATATTGGTGTGCATCAAGATGGTTTAGTGCACATTTCTGCCATTACCGATAAATTTATTAGCGATCCGCGAGAAATAATAAAAGCGGGCGACATCGTTAAAGTGAAAGTGGTTGAAGTTGATGCTGCCCGTAAACGTATCAGCTTAACGATGCGTTTAGATGACAGTGTAGATAAAGCTAAAAACAAGGTTTCAGCGCCAAGTAAACATCAAAGCGAACCGAGAAAAGAAGCAAGCACTAAGCCACAAGCTTCAAACGCTAAAAGTCACTCTAAAGTTAAGCCTAAAAAAGTAGAAAATGCAGCCATGGGCAATGCGTTTGCTGATGCTTTTGCCAAACTTAAAAAGTAGTGTTTGTTTACAAAAAAAGGGGAAGCAAAAGCTTCCCCAAAAATAACCCCGGTTGGAGGTTAACTAACGCAAGATGGTTAGTGTTTTATGGTCTTTAATTTTGATATTAAACACTATAAAACGTATTTAGCAGTGAATTGTGCGTAATCAGAATCAGCCGCTTGTT